>Ga0302314_10001289_pt1 | contig 46908 bp, 40 predicted proteins | sample III_Palsa_N2_3_FD_200533 | JGI IMG/M metagenome (GOLD analysis project Ga0302314, IMG submission 200533) | Peat permafrost microbial communities from Stordalen Mire near Abisko, Sweden - III_Palsa_N2_3 | ecosystem: Environmental > Terrestrial > Soil > Palsa > Peat permafrost | place: Sweden...
AGCCACGCCGCCCCAGCCGCGACATAGGAAACGTCACGGTCTGCAACTCCTCGGGAGTCAGCCTGCTCTCCTCGTCGAACCACGCTGTTGTCAAGGCTCGCTCCAGCCGAAATCCTCGATATGTATCTGCTCCTGCGCCATGCCCGCTGAAGCCAGCCGAGCGACACCTTCCCGTACCATCTCGGTCGGGCCTGCCAGGTAGGCATCGCGCCCTGACCAATCACCGTGCCGGGCCACCACATCCGGCAGGCTGCCTGTCTCGCCGGCGAACCTGGAATCGCCTGAAACCGCTGGCGTGACTGTCAGCCACGGGTACTGGGCGGCCATCTTCTCCAGGCTGTCCAGGTCGTACAGTCCGTCCTCAGTCCGCGCGCCGAAGAACAGCTGTACCGCCGGCGGCTGCTGCAGAGCCGCCACCTGATCGACGATGGCTTTCAGCGGGGCCAGTCCGGTACTTCCCGCCACCAGCAAGAGATCCCGCCCGGAAACGGGGTCGCTCAGCGTGAGGGACCCGGCGGGAGGTCCCAGCCTGAGTTCGGTGTCAGCGATCGCCGCGCTGGTGAGCGCCATGCTTACCGCGCCGCCATCGATCAGCCTGATATGGAACTCCAGGAGCCCGTCGTGACGCGGCGCGTTCGCCATGGAGTAGTAGCGCCACAGCTTCGGACGGCTCGGGGACTCGATCGCCACCGACTGTCCCGGCAGGTAATCCATTCGCGGCTCCGTCCGGACGGACAGCACGGAGACATCGAACGCCCTCCGCTCGCAGGCCACGACCGTGCCCCGCCACCAGGGCGGCCGCAGTTCTTCGTCCGCGCGCGCTGCGGCGGTCATGACGGAGCCGATGAGCTCGTAGGCCGCCTTCCAGTCGGCGGCCAGATCTGGCGTCCAGTCCGGCCCGGAAAAGTGTTCTAAGGTCGCTAGCAGGCTGGCGCCCACGGCGTCATAGTGCTCGGTGGCAGCCCCGAACTTCCGGTGGTCACGACCCAGTCCCTGCAGGAACGCGGTCAGGTCATTAACGCTGTCCACCTGGGAAACGATCTTTACCAGAGCATCGACAAGATGGCTGCGCTGCGCAGCCATCGAGACGGGGAATAGCTCCCGCACCTCAGGATGCTTGATGAACAGGTCAGAGTAGAAGAACAGCGGTAACTCGTCACCGTGGATCGCGACATGGGCGAAGCTTTCCCGCAGCCGGGCAACGTCCAACATCTCCGCCTTTCGCCGCCGCCAGTTGACTGATCTTGGCGCGCTGACCTCCAGCCTGGGAGGTCCGGTCAAGCTGATGACGCTGGATCGGGCCGGCAATTGCACGACAAATACTGCTGCAAGTTTCAGGCGGAAACATCGGTCAGGTGACGGATTTTTGAAGCCGTGGCTACGCCAACGAGCCTGCGCGGGCCGACGGCGCCGGTGACGGTGCAGGTGGCGGCAGGTGATGGTGCAGCGGCTGGGCGCCGCCCGGATGCAGACCCCGCTGTTCACGAGGCCGGCTTTCCCATAGCGATGCCGGGCTGGGCGAAGTGCTGCCCGCGCCGGCGAGCACGGTCGAGGATCATCGCTTCGGGCGGAGCCTGCGCCAGGGCCCCGGTCGACGGCTAGCCCGGGCAGCCTGACCGACGGCTAGCCCGGGCAGGACGCTACAGGACTTTGCCCGCAGCGGTCATACTTTACCGAAAGTATCGAATTCTCCGTTTCGCACTCCTCCGAGGAATGCATGCCATTCGCCCGATGTAAATCGGAGGACCGAGCCCTCGGGGTCCTTGCTGTCGCGAACACCGATCTCGCCATCAGGCAGGTCCGCCACCTCGACGCAGTTGCCGTTGGAGAAACTCAGCGAACTCTTGATCCAGCATGAATCTGAACCGCGCCTTACCGGGCGATCCCCGACCGTAAGTCTTCCCACGTCTACCTCGCTGAATGTCGCGTGATTGATGGCCTAGAGCTGCTGCTACAGATAGTAGTCTAGTAGCTACTTAACGCGACCATCGTGGAATCCCGGAGGTTGCGTCCATGGATGTGGTGTTCGGTGTTACCCCGCGTCGCGGGGCGTGGTCCCTGACCAATGCTGCTCAGCCGTCTCGACTATGAGCGCTCTAGACGACGCCGGGTCCAGCGACGCACCGACGAGAACCTGGAATGCGAGCCTATGCAGGTAGGTTTCTCTCTCACCTTCCACCGAGAAGGCGTTTTTCAAATGCTCAGCGCTTACTACATCCTGGTACATGGCATCATTATCTGGCCCAAAACGGAATATAACGAATGACTCCCCGAAGACCGCGTGCTGCACATCAAGGGGAAGGATCTGCAACGTCACGTTTGGCCGGTCAGCCTCATGCACGAGCCGCTGAAGCTGCTCATGCATCACCATCTCATTGCCGACCCGGCGCTTCAAGATCGACTCATCGAGCACGACTGAAAGCTGAAGCCCTGGCTCCTGAGCCAGCACCTGCTGGCGTTGCATCCGGACCTTCACCAGGCGCTCAATCATGCCTGGTGCGATTGGCTCGACCCGGTTGTAGCCGCTGATTATGTGCCTGGCATAAGCCTCTGTCTGTAAAAGACCAGCTACAACCTCAACGTGCCATATAGCGATCGAACTAGCCTCATGCTCTAGGCCAATGAACTGCTGATAGTCGGCGGAAAGGACATCTGCGAATTCTTCCCACCATCCCTTCCGGGCCGCATCCTCGGCGAGCGAGAGGAGGAGCGCGCGGCGGGATCCCGTGATCTCGTAGTAATCGAGCAGTCTCTCGACTTCCCGTGGCTTCAAGCCGGTCCTGGCCAGCTCGTATCTGCTGATCTTGGAAGGCGACCATCTCAGCGCCGCGGCGACGACATCTCCGCTCTTGCCCTTACTTTCCCTGATCCCGCGCAGCTCAGCGGCCAGCCGCCGGCGCCTTACCGTAGGGCTTCCTGGCATGGTCATCCGGCGTCCGCCTTCTTTGTGCCACGCGTGCAGGACCAGTGTGACAGTCACATAGATTTTACCTAGAAGCAATAGCGAAACTTTCATCGCAGGCACCCTGAGACCCGGCGTAACCGCTTCGGCGCTACTTCCACGCGGCGGCGACATCGCAGCCAGCCTGATCGCGGCCAGCTTGACGGTGTCAATGCCGGGATGGCGCGCCCCGATGTGCGGCGGGACACTGCCCGGCGGTGGTCGCGCACGGCCCGGCAGACCGCGGCGGGCTGGTCGCCGAAAATTTGTGAAAATAGGGGTGCAACGGACGATTCGGCACTAGCCGTCTTGGCTAGCCGCGGCCGCAGCCGTCCTGGCTAGCCGCGGCCGCCCCGGTGCGCTCCGGAGAGCCGTGGCTCGGCCCGTGCTCAAGCCGGTGGCGACGGAATGGGTCAGCAGCTCCGCGCCGGTACCGCTCACTGCAGCTGCGCCATCGTTAGTCGTACGTCTGGTTAGTTCAACCGTGAAACAACATCTTGGGTTTCGCGGAAGTGGCAGCTGCCTGCACATGGGCAACGGGCGCGTGCCCGGCCGTCGCAGCCATTGCCGAGCCAGACAACGCCGAGCCGGCTACGCCGAGCGCAAGGATAGTGGGAATGATGAGAACTCGCCTGATGCGCATGATTCCTCCATGGCGATTCCCTAGGTCAGCGGCCCGTTGCGCGGCCCCGCCAGCCTGCACGGCGTATCTACCGTCCTGTGACGGTATTCCCCGGCCGCTGGTCATTTCATGCGCCCCGGGTAACCTTTTCTTGTATTCATTGAATAGTGAAATTTGCCAATCTACATTGCAAGCAATTTTTTTATCTGCATGCGGAAAAATATCCGCGCTCCCATGCACTGAAAAGAGCTGAGAAACTTGCAGTGCATGGTGCAACTAGCAATGCCATTGCTGCCACGAAAGCGAATCCGGCAAAGGGCTTATCCCGAAAACTCCGCTTGTGTCCGTAATGTTCTAGTAGTAAAATCCGCTCTGTGCTAACCGCCACCCTGGCCGGAGCGCTAATCGGCCGTGACAGCGAGACTGCGACGCTGGTCCGGTTCATGACGGAGGCGGCCGCGGGGCAGGGCGGCTCGGTGCTGATCGAGGGCGAGCCGGGCATCGGCAAGTCCGCGCTGGTGCGGGCGGCTCTGGCCGGGGCGGCAGATGTGGGCTGTCAGGTGTTCTGGGGCGCCGGGGACGAGCTGGGGCAGGCGCTGCCGCTGCTGCCGCTGCTCGAGGGGTTACGGGTCCGCGAGCCCTCCGCCCATCCTCGGCGAGACACGATCGTCCGGCTCTTGCGGGGCGAGCTCACCGCCGATCGGGGCGCGGACGTGTCTGCTGCGCTGGCGGAGCAGTTGCTGGCGCTTGTCGCCGAGCAGTGCGCCGCCGTCCCTACCGTCCTGGTCGTCGACGATCTGCAGTGGGCAGATCAGGCGAGTGTTGCGCTCTGGGGGCGGCTGGCCAGGTCGGCGCGGCAGGTGCCGCTGCTGTTAGTGGGGATGATGCGTCCGGTGCCGCAGCGGGATGACTTGCTGGCGCTGCGGCGCGCGGTGGACGATGCCGCGCGCCTCCAGCTCACCGGCCTGACCGAGACGGCGGTGGCCGAGCTGGTAGCAGCCCTGGCCGGCGGCAAGCCTGACGACAAGCTGCTGCGGCTCGCCGACGGCGCCGCGGGCAACCCGCTCTACGTCACTGAGCTGATCGCTGCGCTGGCGCGCAGTTCCAGCTTGACCGTTACCGGCGCGGGAGCCGCCGAGCTGACGAGCGGTCCCGCGCCAAGTTCGCTGTCGGCGGCCATCGCGGACCGGCTCGGCTTCGTTTCCGGGCCGGTGCGCGAGGTGCTGCGGGCAGCGGCGCTGCTCGGCGTGGATTTTGCCGTACGGGACCTGGCCACGGTTCTCGGTCGCGGCGTGGCGGACCTGGTCCCCGCCGTGGACGAGGCACGCGCCGCCGGCGTGCTGGCCGAGTCTGCTAACGGTCTCGGGTTCCGGCATCCGGTGATCCGCGCGGCGCTGTACGACGAGATGCCGGCGCCGGTGCGCGCCGCCTGGCACCGCGATGCCGGGCGCGCCCTCGCTGAGGCCGGTGCACCGGCGGACCGGGTTGCCCGCCAGCTGCTGTGGGCAGTGGGCGGATCTGATGGCGCGACCGAGCCGATTGACGGCTGGATACTGCACTGGCTCGCCAGCACCGCGGAGCTGCTGGTCGGACAGGCGCCCCGGGCCGCGGCAGAACTCCTTCGCCAGGCGGTCGCGAGCTCCCCGGTTGGCTCGGCCCAGCATGACTGTCTCGCGGGCCGGCTCGCTGATGCTCTCTACCGGGTGGGCGATGCGGCCGGGGCTGAGCAGGTGGCGAACCGCGCACTGGTCCACGCCGTCGAGCCCGATCTCCTCGTTGATTTGCACTGGACGCTGGCGCAGTGCCGCATGCAGGCCGGCCGGTCCGCGGAATCCCTGGCCACGCTGAACCGTGCCCTGGCCGCTCCCAGGATCTCGGCCCGGCACCGCGCCCGGCTGCTCGTCCTCGCCGCACGGACGCACAGCAACATCGGCGAGGTCGAGACGGCCGGCCGGGTCGCCGCCACTGCGCTCGCGGCGGCATCGGAGGCGGGTGACAACTGGGCGATCGGCTGGGCATTGCACGTGCTGACCATCGTGACCGTGGTGCAGGGACAGGCGACTGACGCGCTGCCGCTGTTCGAACGTGCGCTGACCGTGACCCAGGCCGATCCGGCCCTGACCGACCTGCGGCTGCTGCTGCAGATCAACAAGGCCGTCACACTGGGCGGCCTCGACCGGTACGAGGAGGCCCTCGCCGCGGCCCGGCAGGCGCGGCACCTCGCGGACCGGGTCGGCACGGTGGTCCGGCTAGCTCAGGCGCAATGTGCCCTGCGCCAGCTGCTCTTCGACACGGGGCGGTGGGACGATGCGATGGCTGAGGTGGAGGTCCTGCACGACGACCTGAAGGAGCCCGGGGCAGCCTGCTGCGATCACGGCATCGCCGCCGTGATCTGCTTCCATCGCGGCGAGATCACCGCGGCGCGCGGTCATCTCGCTGCCGCCGTCCCGTATGCCCAGCGGATCGGAAACCGGGTGGTCGGCCCGCTGGCGCTCGCCCGCAGCCTGGACTGCGAGCAGTCCGGCGCGCTCCCGGAGGCGCTGGCCGTGCTGACCGCCGGCTTCGCTGACAGCACGGAAGAACTCGACGAGATCGAGGACCTGTTTGCTGACGCCGTCCGCCTCGCCGCGAACATTGGCGACCTCGGCACCGCGAAGGCCCTCGCGGGCCATGCCGTGGCCCTCGCCGCTGACTCGGAGATTCCGCACCGGCAGGCGAACGCGCTCTATTGCTGCGGCCTGCTTGACCACGATGCAACCCGGCTGCTGGGGGCCGCGGAGCGTTATAGCGACGCCGGCCGGCTGCTGCTCAGTGCGAAGGCGCTAGAGGCGGCCGCTGGAGACTTCGTATGCGCCGGCGACCGCGGGCAGGCACGGGCCGCGTTCAATCGTGCAGTGGAGATCTATGCCTCGCTTGGTGCCGCCACGGACGTCGCCCGGCTGCAGACCAGGTTCCGCGCCCATGGCATCCGCCGCGGCCCGCACGTTAAGCACCGGCAGGCGCGGAGTGGCTGGGACAGCCTTACGCCGGCCGAGACCAGGATCGCCGCCCTGGTGGAGGGGGGATTGTCCAACCCGGAGATCGCCGCCAGGCTCTTCTTGTCCCGCCGGACCGTCGCGACTCACGTCTCCCACATCCTGAAGAAACTCGACGTCCACTCGCGTACCGACATCGCCCGCGAGGCAGTCTTGCGCGCCATCGCGTCGAAGTGACCGCGGCGCGGGAATGGGCTGGCGCCCGCGGCGTGTCCGGTGGATCCGCCGGGCTCACGATTACCGGACGGAACTGCGATCGCCCTGCGGGCTGCGTTCGCCGTCTTCGTCATGATCAGCCTGGAACGCGAGCGTGAAGTACACGGCCTTGCCCGCAGGGGTCCGGTAGTAACCCCAGTCAGTCGACAGGCTTGAGACAAGCATCAGGCCCCGCCCGGTCTCCGCGTCGGCTGGCGCATCCTCCGGCATCGGCACGGACCACGACGTGTCGTGGACGTCAACGCGTAACCGGCCGCAGGCGCGGGTGATGACGAGCATGACAGTCTCGCCCGCCTCGTGCGTTATGGCATTGGTCACCAGTTCGCTGGTGAGCAGGACCGCGACGGACGGGTCGACGGGGAAACCCCAGGCGCCGATGGCCGCCCGGACCCGGCTGCGGGCCTCGGCCGCTGCGGCCGGTCCTGCGGTCAGCGAGATGCAGTGCGAGGGCTGAACGGTCGAGCGGATCGGCGCCATCGTGTCCATCTGGTTCCTTGCCTGGCCGGATTGAGCCGGTCCTGGAGAGCGCAAGTCACCCTGCGCAGCCAGTCCGAGGGAGATCCGATCGAAACTGCTGACAGTGGATTGTTCCGGTAGTTGCACGACAAATACTTCTGCAAGTTTCAGGCCGAAACATCGGTCAGGTGACGGATCTTCGAAGCCGAGGTCCTGCCTGCCGGCTTCGCTGAGCATCTGGATAGCCTTATCCGCGCCCTCCGGCAGCAGCGGCCCGGGGGCAAGGCGCCCGATTGCCGCGGACACCGCTGGAAGGTGGGAGTCAGCATGAGGGACTCGGCACAGCAGGCAGGGACCGTAGCCCCGCTGCCGCTGGGCGGACGAGATGCGCCGCATGTGCAGGAGCTCGATCTCTCGATCCAGGGGATGACGTGCGCGTCTTGCGCGGCCAGGATCGAGAGGAGGCTCAACAAGATCGACCGTGTCGTGGCCATGGTGAATTACGCCACGCACCGGGCACGCGTCATCGTGCCCGACGGGGTTTCCGCGCAGGCGCTCATTGAGGCGATCGGCCAGGCTGGGTACGCTGCCGAGCTGATCCCGCCCGCAGGCAGCCAGCAGGACGGCGAGGACACGGCTGACCGGCAGGTCCGGTATCTGCAACGCAGGCTGACCGTTGCGCTTATCTTCTTCGTTCCGCTGTGCGACCTGTCGGTCTTGCTTTCGCTGTTCCCGGCTTACCGCTTCCCAGCCTGGCAGTGGGTGCTGATCGGCTTGACGGCGCCGGTGGCCCTGTGGGCGGCCTGGCCTTTCCATCGCGCGGCCCTGAAAAACGCGCGGCACGGCGCATGCTCGATGGACACACTGGTGTCGCTCGGCATCACGGCAGCCTGCGGCTGGTCTGTATATGCCATGTTTTACCTTGATCGAAGGCCGGGCGGTTCCGCGCTTTACCGGCTGATCCACGCCTCAGGTGGCGGAATCTACCTGGAGGTCGCCGCCTCGGTGACCACGTTCCTGCTGGCCGGGCGGTACTTCGAGGCCAGGGCCCGCCGTTCGGCGGGCGCGGCGATGCGCAGGCTCGCGTCGGCGCGCGCAAAGGACGCCTGCGTGCTCGGCGCTGACGGCGGTGAGCGCAAGGTTCCCGCCGCCGAGCTGAGGCCGGGAGACCTGCTGCTGGTCCGGCCCGGGGAGACGATCGCGGCGGACGGTGAGGTGCTGTTCGGGGAGTCCGCCGTGGACCGCAGCATGATGACCGGGGAGTCTGTTCCCGCGGAGGTGGCTGAAGGCGACGGCGTGGTAGGCGGGACCATGGTGCTGACCGGCCGGCTGGTGGTACGCGCGGTGAAGGTGGGGAAGGACACCCAGCTCGCGAACCTGATCAGGCTAGTCGAACAGGCGCAGGCGGAGAAGGCCGCCATCCAGCGGCTCGCCGACCGCGTCTCCAGCGTGTTCGTCCCGCTCGTTCTCGTACTTGCGCTAGCCACCCTGGCCGGGTGGCTGCTGGCCGGCAGTCCGCCGGAGCATGCGTTCAGCGCCGCCCTTGCCGTGCTGATCATCGCCTGCCCGTGCGCGCTCGGGCTCGCCACCCCAGCGGCGCTCGTCGTCGCCTGTGGCCGCGGGGCACAGCTCGGGATCTTCATCAAGGGGTACCAGGCGCTCGAGTTCTCCAGGTCGATCGACACCGTTGTGCTGGATAAAACCGGAACCGTCACCACTGGCAAGATGGCCGTTACCGGGCTGCGGACCGCTGGCGCGACGGAATCCAGCGACTTGCTCCGATATGCGGGGTCGGTAGAGCAGGCGTCGGAGCATGCCGTCGCCGCGGCTATCACCGCAGCCGCCCGGGCTCAGCACGCGTTGCTGTCGCAGGCCGAGAGCTTTCAGGCACTGCCGGGCCTTGGCACGCGCGGCGTGGTTGATGGCACCGAGGTGATCGTCGGGCGCGCACGCCTGCTGCAGGAGCGCGGGATGACGATACCGGGGGAGCTAAGCGATCAGTGCGCCTCATGGGAGGGCGCCGGCCGCACCACGGTCCTGGTCGGATGGGACGGCGAGGTCCGGGGGGCGGTCGCAGTAGCTGACACAGTCAGGCCATCCGCCGCCCGCGCCGTTGCCGAACTGCGCCGGCTCGGGCTGCACCCGGTGCTGCTGACCGGAGACAACGAAGCCACCGCCCGGGCCGTGGCAGCTGCGATCGGCATCGATGATGTCATCGCCGGGACCCTGCCCGACGCCAAGTCCGCCGTCATCAGGGACCTGCAGGGCCAGGGACGGCAGGTGGTCATGGTCGGCGACGGGGTCAACGACGGTCCCGCGCTGGCCGCAGCCAACCTGGGGATGGCGGTCGGGACGGGCACGGACGTGGCGATCTGCGCGGCGGACATGATCCTGCTCCGGGACGATCTTGACATCGTTCCCGACGCCATCAAGCTCGCCCGTGGCACGTTCAGGACTATCCGCCGCAATCTTGGCTGGGCCTGCGGCTACAACGCGGCCGCCATCCCGCTCGCCGCCATCGGCTTCCTCAACCCGCTCGTGGCCTCGGCCACGATGACGCTGTCGTCGGTATTCGTCGTATGGAGCAGCCTGCAGCTGCGGCGGTTGCGCGTTTCGGTTAGCGAGCCCAGGCGGCCACCGGCGGCGGCCTGGCTCCCGGCAGCTCCTGCAGCTGGGCCGCGACTGCCAGGTCGCAAAGTGGAAGGGCACCCATGGTTCATGTGAACAACTTCTCGTACGGGGCGCTGAACCCCGTGCTCGCCTATGTGATGTCCTGCGCGGGCTGTTTCCTCGGCCTTCGGTGCGCCACGCGGGGCTACGCATATCGCGGCATGGCGCGCGTCCGCTGGCTGATCCTGGCCACGGTGGCCATCGCCACCACGGGGATCTGGGTGATGCATTTCATCGCCATGCTCGGGTTCACGATCCCCGGCCAGACAATCAGATACAGCGTGCCCGTCACCATACTTTCCATGCTGATCGCGGTGGTTGTGGTTGGCATCGGATTGTTTATCGTCGGGTTCAGCGGTAAGGGAGCCTGGCCCCTGCTGCTCGGGGGCGTGATCGTGGGATGCGGCGTGGCGAGTATGCACTACATAGGAATGGCGGCTATCCGGGCGCCGGACACGCTGACTTACAACCCCGTCCTGGTCTCGGCCTCCGTGGTCATCGCCGTGATCGCCGGGACCGCTGCGCTGTGGGCGGCGCTGCGGCTGGATAGCGCATGGTCGGCTCTCGTCGCCTCCATGATCATGGGTGTGGCGGTCAGCGGGATGCACTACACCGGCATGGCGGCCCTTCGCGTCTACTCAGACCCCGGCCTCGCCACGAACGCGCACGGAGGCGCTAGCGCGGAGGCGTTCCTGCTGCCGCTGATTCTCGGCATCGGCATCGTCGCATTTATCCTCTCGGCAGTAGTCTCGCTGGCACCGACCGCCGCGGAGATTTTCGACGAGGCCAGCCTGATGGCGCTTATTGACCGACCTTTGCACCAAAGCCAGCCTCCGCAGCGGGATCGTCATCCGCAGCGCGACAGCGCCGGCCCAGGGCAGGCCGGCCCGGAGACGGACGGTCTGCCGGAACCGGGGAGCCTCTTCCGCGATCATCAGCCGCGCGGCAAGCACGAGGAAGGGTGACCGTGGGACAAGGGTGACCCTGGGACATTGAGCGAGCGGTCAAGGATTCCGCTTGCGGGTCGCCGTACCGCGTCCGCGGTACTTCACTCCGCCGGCTTCGAGGAGTCGGCGCATCCGCCCGATGCTGTACCCCGTCTGCTCGCACAACTGCCGGATGCTCTTTCCCGACTGGTACTCGATCACTAGCAGCCGACCAAGTCGCTCTTGCTCACCTGGGGCTACTCGCTGCCCAGGCCGGAATTTCGGAGTCTCAGTCACTGTCCCCTCACTGAGCGCGAGGATTGGGCCGTGGCGCCGTTCCTGCCTCAAGCAGCAATCCACGGGCTGGAACATGACCAGCGGCAGGCACATCTCGCGGCACCAGATCACCTCCCATAAGATCCAGAATAAGCTCAACGAGCCTGCCCAAGCCAGCCCCGCTAGGCCGATACCGACACGTCAGCCCTCCTTAGCGGCAGGGTCTTCGCCGCTCGCGCTGTAGGCGGGCCATCGCCGTCCGCGTGGAGTGACACCCGGGTCCGCCTCGTCTCCCCAGGCGACCCAGCCCGGGCGCGGATAGCGTGCAAAGAGTTCCAGGTAAGGACCTGGTGAGCAAGATTCGATGATCTCGTAGACTTCATCAGGCTTCCGGGAGTGCTCACGTTTGCGGGTCTCGATCATATTGACCTGCCTTCGGCCGGGAGGCAGGGTTCGCATGGAGCCGCGGACGCCGAAGAGAATCAGCTCAGTGACGTTTCGGAAATAGAAGCCCACGCCGCGACCATCTGGCCCGCCGTCTTTACGGCGCTTAGCCCAGACTATGTTCGATACGTAACGAAATCCCCAGCTCTCCAGAACCTGAATGCCTTCAGGGAGCAAAGCGTTTGGGACCCATAGATACAAGTGGGCGCAGTTGGCGACTACGTCGGCCACGGGCAAAGAGCAGATTTCTTTAACCGTCATGGTGTCGTAGCGATCTAGTCGCCGGTGCTCCGGAGCAACTTTTCCGGTGCGATTGATGAACCGCCATGGCGGATCAGCAAGGAGAGTCGGCCATCCTTCAGGCGTCTCAGGGAGGGGCGGCAGCTTCCCTATACGCGTGTCTGCCCGAAGAGGCTGCGAGAGCCGGGGGCGTGCTGCCCTGATACTCAGGTCAGGCTGGGGCGCGACTGCCACTGAACTCCTTCCGGATCTATGCCAGCTTCGTAGAACGCGCCTCGACGGGGATCACGCGCTCATAGCTGAAGTGGGATCCACAGGTCGCACGGTACGGGAATGCTGTGCCTGGCAGGTAGCCAACGCGCGCGGCCGAGCGCAACGCCGTCCTGGTGGTTGCGCCCGGGTCACGATGGCGGCTACGGGATGAGCACGATCCGCTAACCTTGCTGGTCGCTCGCGGGCGGGCCCAAGCCAGCCGAATTCGGCGCTGGCCAGCCGGTCGTGCCGGATATAGCCTGTCCCCGTGGGTCACGTGCAGCTGGTCCGCGACACCTGGGATGCCCTGTCGCGTGGCGATCGGGCGCCGCTGGAGGCTGCCCTGGCGCCGGACGCCCGGTGGCGCGCAGTTGAGGACGGGCCATGGAACTGCGAGGGCCGGGCGGCCATTCTCGATGTGATGACGCGCAACCTCGCCGGAGGCCTTTCCGGTCGCTTAGAGGAGGTGCTGCCGGTCGCCGACCGTGTCGTAGTCGCGTTCCGCCCGGATCACCATGATCCAGGCGGGTGGCCCCTGGACGACGGCATCCGATACATGGTCATCACGGTGGCCGGAGGCCGGGTGACGGAAATGAAGGGCTGCGCGGACCGGAAGACGGCGCTCGCCTACGCGGGGGCGACATCGGAGCCGGTCATGCAATCGTCAGTTCCCGTGATCGACCTCACCCCCTGGGCCAGCGGAGATGAGACGGCCCGTGCTGCGGTCGCTGCCCGAGTCGACGAGGCGCTGCGGAGCGTGGGCTTCTTCCTGATTACCGGCCATGGCGTGCCAGCCGAGCTGCGCGCGCGGGTACGCGCCGTGGCGCGGGACTTCTTCGCGCTGCCGCCTGAGGCTAAGCAGCGCTACGCGGTCACGGTCGGCGGCCGGGGCTGGCTGCCGCCCGGCGTGGAGGCCAACGGCTATGCCGAGGGCACGCTGACTCCGCCGGATCTGAAGGAGTCGTTCACGGTAGGCGCCGACCAGCCGACCGGCGACCCTGAGGTCGACGGGTTCTGGTTCCAGCCCAATGCCTACCCGGCCGAGGTGCCGGCACTGGAGCCCGCCGTCGTGGCCTACCTGGCCCGGATGCGCGAGCTCGCGGACGAGCTGCTGGTGCTCTGCGCGGCGGCGCTGGACCTGGAAAGCGACTTCTTCACCCGGCACACCGGGCATGCCACGCACACGATGAACATCAACTGGTACCCGCCGATGAGGCTGGCCGGCGAGCCGGAGCCCGGCCAGTTCCGGATCGGCCCGCACACCGACTTCGGCACCGTCACCATCCTCGACCGTGAGCCGGGCCGGGGCGGCCTGCAGGTCTGGACCGAGCGGGGCGGCTGGCAGGACGCGCCGTATGCCCCCGGCGCCTTCACCATCAACACCGGCGACCTGCTCGCGCGCTGGAGCGGAGACAGGTGGAAGTCCAACCGGCACCGCGTGCTTCCGCCGCAGGCCGAGGCACCGGACGAGGATCTCGTCTCGCTCGTCTACTTCTACGAGGCCGATCACGACGCGGTGATCGAGTCGCTGCAACCGCCGATCGGCAAGCCGAACGACTATGCGCCGGTCGTAGCAGCGCAGTTCCTCAAGGAGCGCCTGGACGCGATCACGGTCGGCTAGAGCGCCGGTCAGGTAGCGGGCCGGGTTCTGGCGTGGTGCCAGCGGGCCGTCACCGGGTGTGCTGATTCCTGTTCGTAGCGGGTAGTGCGGCTCCGGCTACGGTGACCTCAGCGGACTGGCGGAGGGCCAGCAGCATGGCTGGGACTGTGCTGTCGCTGTTACCGCAGTGGAGTCCCAGCGACGCCGATAGTTCTCGTGAGCTGCCTGACTACCTGACCGGCGCGCTAGCCGCAATGCCGGGGAGCTGAGGGCCGGGCGTGTCAGGCAGTGCCGATCTGGTCCCCCCGGCGTCAGGCGAGCGCAAGGTGGGTCGGATGCAGCAGGACTGGGGCGGTGATTCGCTCGAGAGTGAAGCCGGCCTGATCGTTCACGTCGCGGACGGCACCGGCCATCGTGGCCTGGAGCAGGCAGCGGCAAGCATCAGGCATCCGGCTGCTGCCAGCGTGACGGAGGTGATCGCGCGAAGGTGCTGGTAGGTCCTGGCGTTCCGTTTCCTTCGATGGCACATCTGGGGCCCAGGTCAAAGCCCGGCTGGGCCGCATTTCCCGCATTTGCGGCCGGCTGGACCATTCATGGGCGAACTTATGCCGGGAGATGCGGGCGGTGCTTCGGTGGAACTACGCAACTTTGCCCTTCATGCGCGATGGGAGGCACGGCTGCGAACAGCAATCCGTGCTGCGCAGTACGTCGTGCCGGCGGAACCGGTGGAGCAGCGAGCGTCACGGTGCTGCTCCGCCGGTTCTCCCGATGTGCCTGGCCTAGCTGGATCGGGTGCCGTCGCGCGTCATGACCTGCTCGACGGGGTAGACGGCCGGCCTGGCGTCGAGGCCAGCGTGCTGGATGGCCGGGCCGAGGGTCTCGCCGAAAGCGGCGAAGGACCGCTCGTCGGCCCAGATGTCGATGACGGTGAAGCCGGTGTCCGTGCGGTAACAGACGTGGTACAGCCGGTCCGGCTGGTTGACGATGGCCTCTCCCGCGTCGAAGACCTTGCGGTACTTCTCGACCGGCTCACCGGGGAACTCGAAGACTGCGGCGATTGCCATGGCTCCTCCTTCGTCAGGTTCGTGACTGCGTTGACCTGATCGTCTGCCGGAAGGCGCCGCGGCACATGGGTAGAAGGTACCCATCGTCGATTCAGCGCAGGCCGCGTGCCGGCCGGGCCATTCAGCGCAGGCCGCGTGCCAGCCGGGCGAGGCTGCCCCGGTCGTCGCTGCCGAGCTTCGCGAGCAGCGCGGCGACGTGCTTCTCCACCGTGCGCGGCGACAGGAACAGCCGTCCGGCGATCTCGCGGTTGGAGAGGCGGTCGGCCAGCAGGTCCAGTACCTCGGCCTCGCGCGTGGTAACGCCGGCGGTGATCAGCGGGGCTGACAGCCCCACGTCGGCCGCCCGCCTGCGCGGTGCCGCCTGGCCGGTCGCCTTGAGCAGCGCGCGGCACGCGGCCGACGCCCGGCCCAGCCGCATCCGCGCGAAGGCGGAGTCGGCCGCGCGCAGCAGTTCGCCGGGCGGTCCCCAGCCGTCCCGGATGGCCGCCTCCGCGGCCAGGCGCATCGTCAGGGCGGAAAAGACAGGGTAGCGATCTCCCGCGACAAGCGCCGCATGCAGCGCGGCTGAGGCCCCGGCGGCATCACCATCGGCCCCCCTGGCTACCGCCCGCGCGGCGCCGAACCACAGCTCGGGCCAGCGTGCTCCCCGGACGGCTTCAGCGGACGCGGTCTCGATCTCATCCTGGCCGGCCTCGGCCGCGAGCGCCCGCAGCAGAAGCTCCGGCCCCTCGTAAGGGTTGAGGATCCGCGCATGCTGATCAGGCGCTTCCGCGCGGGCGCGGGCAAGGGCCTGGCGCGCGCCGCCGCGGTCCTCGGCGAGGAGGGCGCCGATGCCACGGCCGATGGCCCAGGCGCCGGCCCGCAGATCGGGGTCGTCAGGCGCGGCTGCCTCAGCGGCGGCCAGGTAGCGTTCTCCCTCCCTGGCCCGGCCCTGGTGGGTCATGGCAAAGCCCTGCATAAGCAATGCTGCGGCCTGCAGCGGGACCAGGCCAAGCCGCCGGGCGGTGCGCTCCACCTCAGTCGCGACCTTCATGGCGTCATCGAACCGCGCGGTCATCGCCATCAGCGCCGCGATATTGGCGCCGATCCCGACGGCCAGGCCCACCGCGCCCGCGCGAGACGCTTCTGAGCGAGCCTGCTCCAGTCGCTCGCCGCGCGCGTCGCGCAGCATCTCCACTGTGCCGAGCTCATTGAGAATCCTGAGGCGGTGCACCCGCAGATCCGCCGCGGCTGCGACGTCCAGCGCCCGGGCGAAGGCCACCGCGGCCGCGTCGAGGTCATGCAGCCGCGCGCACGACCCCATGGCCTCAAGCGCCTCGCAGGCCAGGTCGGGCCTGCCCGCGTCCCGGGCGATGCCGGCTGCCTGAGCCGCGAGATGCGCGGCCCGAGCCCGGGACCCGGGCCGGCCGTCACCCAGCGCTATCTGAGACTCGATGACCGCGGCTTCCGCCAGGACCGCCCGATCGGCGGGCCGGCCGCGGCGGACGTCCGCGAGCTGAGCCCTGGCGCTTTCCCACGCCGCCGTCGTCACCGCGGCCCGGGCCAGGACCAGCCGCGTCGCAGTGGCGGCAGCGGGGTCGCGGCCCTCGGTGACGGTCACCATCCGGGATGCGATCGCGGCTGCCTCGGACGGCTGCCCGGCATGCAGCAGCACCCGCGCGAGCTGGCACTCGACCTCGGCCTGGAGGCCCTCGCTGCTCCCGGCGTCCTGCGCCGCTTCCCGCAGGAAGAGCTCGGCAGAGGACAGCGAGCCGGCCGCAAAGGCCCGGCGGCCGGCCTCCAGCAGGACCCGCGCGGCCCGCAGCGGCTCACCGCCGTCCGCCAGGAGCCGGCCAGTCATCAGCACCTGGCCGTCGTCATGGTCGCCGGCCGCGGACGCGAGCGCGCCGGCGGCCGCCAGCGAAAGACGGCATCTGTCCGGCGCGTCCAGCCCGGCGAGGATGACATCACGGGTCAGCGCGTGGCGGAACGCGAAGCCGGCGCCATCGGTCACCACCAGTTGCAGCGCCGCGCAGCGATGCAAGGCGCCGGTGACATCCTCGCGCCGCACCCCGGCAGCGTGTTCCAGTAGCCGCCAGTCAAACCGGCGGCCGAGGACCGCCGCGGCGCTCAGCACCGTCCGCTGGCTGGCGTCCAGGCGGGCCAGCCGGGCGCGCACGGTCGCCGCGAACCGTGGCGCCACCCCGCCCAGGTCCCCGGTGGCCAGCAGATCCTCCACGAGCAGCGGCAGGCCCTCTGCCTCCCGCACCACCGCGGCGATCGACTGTTCCGGCGCCGGTCCCAGCGCCGGTCCCGGCGCTGGTCCGGGCGCCGGCCTGCGCGGCGATCCGGCTCCCGCGCATGCGACAGCCATCTCATGCGCTTCGTCATCGCTCAGGCGGCCGATCGGGCAAACCCGCGCGCCGCCCGCTTCCAGCAGCGCCCGGACATCCTCACGGCCCTCGCCGGTCCGGATCGTGCCGAACACCAGCACCGGCACCTCGCTCGCGTGGTCAACCAGGTACCGGATAACCGCGAGCGTCGCGTCGTCAGCCCAGTGCAGATCTTCCAGGATCGCGACGACGCCCGCGCCCCCGGCGGCCCAGCGCAGCACCCGGAGCACGGCCTCGGCCATGACGACGACCGGCTCAGCCGGGGGCGACCAGCCAGGCCCCCGCCAGTGCGGCACGAGCGACGCCAGCACCGTCACGTACGGCGCCAGGCCGGCGTCCGCGGGCGCCGGGCCGTCCCGGGTCAGCTCCAGCAGCATCTCGGCGACCGGGCGCAGCGAGCCGCCGAGCCCCTCCGGCAGCGCCCGGCCCGCCGCAACGCCGATGCCCGCCCTGGCCGCGGCATCGCCCAGGTACTCGGCCAGCCGGGTCTTCCCGACCCCGGCCTCGCCCGCGACGACCAGCGCCCCGCCGCTGGCGTCAACGGACAGCCGGCGGACGGCGCCGTCGATGAGCGACACCGGCCCCTCGCGGCCGACAAGAATCGGACAGCGCACACCCACCCCACTTTCCCGGAACGGCCCGGCCCGTCTTCCGCAACGGCCCGTCTTCCGCAACGGGCCCGTCTTCAGCAGCGGCGCGGCACTGCCGCGACCTAACGGGTCCTATCGCCCGCCAGATGCCCGGGCATAGGCACCACCCTGCCCGCAAAGGCCGCCAGCCGGTCGGATTCCGTGGCGCCGGCGGGAGACGGCTGCGCTGGCGCGAACGGGCTCCCAGGGCCGCGCGGAATCGGCCTGGACCGCAGCACGCTGCCGGCCAAGCCGATCAACTCCGGATCGAGGTCACGCGGCTGACCGGTCGCGGCCGCGACGTCCCAGGTGTGGATCGTCAGCTCGACCACGCGCATCTCCACGAGCAGCGCGCCCGGTCCCTCACCCAGCGGAGTCGGGAAAACCTGCTCAAGGAAGCCCGCACGGTCAAAGGCCTGGCAGAGCCGGCCGAGCGAGTCCCGGAAGCTGGCCTGCGGGTCACCGCCGAGCACGTCCTCGCCGCGATCAGGCCCGGCCTCGCTGGCGGCAAGAGCGGCGAACCCGAGATTCCCGCCGACCAGATGGTTGATCAGCGCCCGCACGTCCCATTCGGTGCACGGCGTCGCATGCCCAAGCTGATGAGGCCGGACGCGGGAGATGACCTCGGCGGCCATGTCGCCAGCCCGGCGGTGAAGATCTCGCGGATCCGCCACAACGACCCCTTTCTCGCGCGATGGCATCAGCATTATCCGCGAGACAACCCTCCGGCCACGAGAACGCAGGTGAGCAGGGCTAGTGCAGTTGCCAGCGGACGGATCCGCGCGAGCCGCTAGCCTGAGGTCGCGCCGTGGGGGATCTCGCTGCGATATTTTACCAAAATTTTACTCTGAGTCCACGTTGAACCAGAGAGTCCGGCCGATCCGCCCTCCAGGATGTGGCCAACCTTCTACAAATCGAGCGTCCGGGTCTGCCCGATTTATTCAATAGTGCGCCCTTGATCCGGCCGGTCGTTAGCATAGCCAGGCAGCACCGAGGACCGGCAGGTAGACTGCCCGGGCTACGGGATGCCAAGGCTGAAGCGCTGCCTTTGCCGGCGCCGCTGTACTGGGCGCTCCCGGGCCTCCGGGCAGTGGTCGCGGGCTGCTTCTTTGACTGGCGGATCTGATGGGAGTCGGGATGCGGGTTCTGGTTCTTGGCGGCGATGGGTTCTGCGGGTGGCCGACCAGCTTGTACTTGTCGGATCGCGGTCATGACATCACTGTCCTGGATAACCTGAGCCGCCGGAAGATCGATGTTGATCTTGAGGTGGAGTCGCTGACGCCGATCCGGCCGATCGGGGAGAGGATCCGTGTCTGGCGGGAGGTGACCGGGCGGCAGATCGGGTTCGTGAACCTGGATCTGGCGACCGAGTATGACCGGCTGGCGGGGGTGCTGGCGGAGTTGCGGCCGGACGCGATCGTGCATTTCGCGGAGCAGCGGGCGGCGCCGTACTCGATGCGGACGGCGGCGACGAAGCGGTACACGGTGGATAACAATGTCCGGGCGACGCATAACCTGCTGACCGCGCTGGTCGACACCGGGATCGATGCGGCGCTGGCGCATCTGGGCACGATGGGGGTGTACGGGTACGGGTGGTCGGGGAGCGCGCCGATCCCGGAGGGGTACCTGACGGTGAAGGTGCCGACGCCGGACGGGGAGATCGAGCGGGAGATCCTGCATCCGGCGAATCCGGGGTCGGTGTATCACATGACCAAGACGCTGGATCAGCTGATGTTCTCGTTCTACGCGAAGAACGACGGGCTGCGGATCACCGACCTGCATCAGGGGATCGTGTGGGGGACGCAGACGGACCAGACGCGCCGGGACGTGCGGCTGATCAACCGCTTTGATTATGACGGTGATTACGGGACGGTGCTGAACCGGTTCCTGATGCAGGCGGCGATCGGGCATCCGCTGACGGTGCACGGGACGGGCGGCCAGACGCGGGCGTTCATCCATATCCGGGATACGGTGCGGTGCATCGAGATCGCGATCGCCAGCCCGCCGGAGGCGGGGTCGCGGCCGCGGGTGCTGAACCAGATCACCGAGACGCACCGGGTGCTGGAGCTGGCGAAGCTGGTCGCGAAGGAGACCGGGGTGGACATCGCGTACCTGCCGAACCCGCGGCAGGAGGCGGAGGAGAACGAGCTGTCGGTCCGCAATGACCAGTTCCTCGCGCTCGGGCTGCAGCCGACCACGCTGTCGGACGGGCTGCTGGCCGAGTGCACCGAGGTCGCTGCCCGTTACGCCCGCCGCGCCGACCCGACGAAGATCGTGTCCCGGTCCGTCTGGCGGGCGGGCATGGAAACCTCCGCCGACCTGCTCACCGAGGTCCCCGCATCGGCCGGCGCGCAGGCGCAGGCCTCGGTATCCGCCCAGCCATAAGCCGCCCGGGCTCCGGCCCGGCCACCTCGCCGGATCCGGGTCAGCCGCCCCGCGCCCGGTCGCGACACACGGCGCCGCGACATACAGCACCGGGGCGCGCTGCGCCGGGTACCCGGCCAGGGCGGCCATGCCACGCCAGTTGACAGCTAACGGCGGGCAATGCAGATACTGGGTCTAGGTCGCGATCTGCCAGTTAACCGAGCGATCAGGGTGCCTGGGAGACGCCCCCTCGTGCGAAGGCGACAGCTGGCACCGGGCGGGCGAACCCTGGAGGAGCGCGGTGGCAGACGAAGTCCCCTCCGTATCCGGCGGGTTCGCGCCCGGTACCCGGATCGCTGACTACGACCTGGGGGAGCAGATCGGATGGGGCGGCATGGCGGCCGTCTACCGCGCCCGCGACGTCCGGCTCGGCCGGTGGGTCGCTTTGAAGATCCTGGCACCGGAGATTGCCCGCGACGATCCGTTTCGCCAGCGGTTCATCAGTGAGTCGAGGGCAGCGGCCGCCGTTGATCACCCGCACATCATCCCTGTGTTCGAGGCCGGCGAAGCCGGCGGAGTCCTGTTCATCGCGATGCGCTATGTCGGCGGGGGCGACCTGCGAACGCTGTACCGCGAGTTCGGCCCGCTGAGCGCGGCGCGGGTCGCCGGCATCGTCGCCCAGGTCGCGTCGGCGCTTGACGCGGCCCATGCGGCCGGCCTGATCCACCGTGACGTCAAGCCGGCCAACATGCTGCTCGCCGAGGTGGCCGGGAGCGGCCGGCCTGATCACGTCTACCTGACCGACTTCGGGCTCAGCAAGCAGGCGCTTTCCGCGACCCTTACGCTGACCGGCCAGTTCATGGGCACCCTCGATTACATGGCTCCCGAGCAGATCGAGAGCCGCCCAGTGGACGGCCGCGCCGACCAGTACGCGCTGGCGTGCTCGGCCTTCGAGATGCTCTGCGGCGTGCCCCCGTTCGACCGGGGCCAGGATCTCGGCCTGCTGTTCGACCAGCTCTCGGCCGCGCCTCCGTCGCTGACCGCTCGCCGTCCGGACTTGCCGGCGGCGGTCGACCTGGTCATGGCGCGGGCGCTGGCCCGGTCATCGGATGACCGTTACGACAGCTGCCTCGACTTCGCGGCCGCCCTGGGGGACGCGTGCGGGCTCGAATGGGGCGCGAGCGGGCAGCTCCGGCCCGGCACGCCGAGGGCTGTCACCGAGCTGGCCTTGCCGTTAACAGCGACCGCACCGCCTGCCACAGCCGCCCCGCCTGGGACATCCGCACCGCCAGCCGCAGCCGCCCCGCCTGGCCCGTCCGGTCTGCCTGGCCCGTCCGGTCTGCCTGGGACGCCTGATCCGGAGCGCCCGTCTGGTTCGCCCGCCCCGCGGAACCGGGCACGTCACCCGGCGTGGACGCTCGCTTCGCCAGTGACCCGGCAGCCAGGCGTGACCGGCGGCGCTCCGCCCGCCTCGGCGGAGGCCGGGCTGGCAGCGGGCGGACTCGACGCGATCGGACTCGGGCCGCGGCAGACGCGGACACCGGCGCCCGGATCGTCCGCGCCGACGTGGCTGGCCGAGCCGTACTCGCCCGCCCGCCGCGGCCGGTCACGCCGCCGGCTGCTCGCCGTCGCCGCCGTCGCCACCGTGATCATAGGCATCGCTGCCGGCGCCTTCGCCCTGCTCCGCGGCAGCGGGTCGGCCGCCGGGCCCGCCGGCGGGTCGTCCACCGCCGCGAATGCCCCGGCCAGCTCGCCGCACTCAGCGAGCAGGGCGCGCGGCAAGCACCCGAAGGCGGTCGCCCGCGGCCCGGCCGGCACCGTCAAGGCCTACATCGCCGCGATCAACAGGCATGACTACGCCAGGGCCTGGGATCTTGGCGGGCGCAACGGCCCGGTGGCCTACCCGGAGTTCGTGCAGGGATTCAGCACCACGGCCAAGGACACCCTGTCCATCGTGTCAGTGAGCGGTGATGTCGTGACCGTCCGGCTGTCCGCCCTGCAGACCGACGGCGCCGTCATGACCTTCCAGGGCACCTACACCGTGCAGAACGGCGTCATCACCGGCTCCGACATCAAGCAGACCAGCTGACCGGCCCAGCTGAACCCAGGCCAGCTGAACCCAGGCCAGCTGAACCGGGCGGACAGCGGCCGCAGCGCCCGCTCCGCCAGCTCAGCCGCCGGCGGCATCCGCCATCTCGATCAGCTCGGCGATAAGCCCGGGAGTGGGCAGCCTCGCGAGCGTGTCCAGGATCTCGCCAGCCGCGTATGTCCTATCCTCCGGGTCCGCGCGCCGGTCCAGTGCCACGCTGGCCTGGGCCTGCAGGAAGTTGAGCCTGGTCGCGATGAGCATGCCGAACGACTGCTCGCCACGGATCCGGCCGGTGCCCCCCGCGGCCCGGTAAGCGGCCAGGGTCCGCCCGGCCGCAGCGCGGTCCAGCCGGCCGCCGTGCACGTGCCACTCGACCAGCAGCCTGGCCAGCTCCCGGTCGGGGCACGCCGGGCCGACGTCGTCCCAGTCCAGGACCACCAGCTCGCCGGAACTGCCGACCAGCACGTTGTCCGGGTGCAGGTCACAGTGACAGGTGATCAGCCGGTCCGCAGCGGCCGGGGTCACCAGCCCCGCGAGCTCGCGCAGCAGGCCGGCCCGCCCGGCGACGGCTGATCCCCAGTCCGCGCGCTGCCCGGACGCGACGCCGGCCAGCCGGTCCCATGTGGCCGGGCCGGGAACCGCCTCGTACCACCGGTCCGGCTCGCCGGCTGGCGGCGGGGCATGCGCGTGCAGCCGGCCGAGCAGGTCACCAGCGCGACCCGCGGGATCGGGCTCCGCCGGGTCGATCGGCGCGCCCTCGACCCACCGGTAGAGCCGCGCCCGCCGGCCGTCGAGATCCCCGGTCAGCCAGACCAGGAACCGCCCGTCCGCGGCGGGCACGCTGCCGGGCAGCGGGATACCAGCGGCCTCGAAATGCGCCGTATACGCCGCTTCCCTGCGCACCGACTCCTCGTCGGCGCCCCTGAGCAGCTCCTTGAGCGCATAGCTTTCCGTCCCGACGTCCAGCCGCCAGATCCGCCCCACCGCGCCGCGCGCGGCCAGAATCATCGACGCGTCCGCCCCCGTAGTCATGCCATACGCAGTGCAGACGTGCCGGACAAGTTCCTGGCCACCCTGGATCATCCCACTGACGCAACCACCTGCGGGCGACGCCGGCAACCGCTTTCTCCTCCGGGGCCGCGACTGGCGGCTAGCGCGGCCTGAGGCAGCGGCGATTCTATGCCGGGCCCGCGTCCCCAGCCGCTCCGGCCGCCGGCGGGCCACCGTCCGGCTGACCGCGTTCCAGCGCGGCCTGCAGCGCGGACATGCCGCGGGCTACATGGTTGCTCACCGCGCGGCCGCTGATCCCCATCGCCGGGCCGATCTGGGCCTCGGGCAAGTCCGCGTAGTAACGCAGGACCAGTGCCTCGCGCTGCCTGGCCGGAAGCGAGCGGAGCGCCGCTACCAGGCGGGGTTCTGGTTCGCTGCCCTTCCGCCGCCCGGCTGCTGGCCGGCCTTCCGCACCAACGCCCGGGCCGCCGCGAGCCGGGCGGCTGGAGCGCGCCCGTCTGACCACTACTTGCTGCAGGTACAGCAGGGCCTGGCCGCCGTCCCGCAGCTGCCGCCACGCGCCGTGCATGGCGACGAACGCGTCCTGGACGATGTCCTCCGCTGTCGCCACGTCGCTCACCAGGAGCGTGGCCAGCTGAGTCAGGGCCCGGTAGTGCGTCTCGTAAAGCACGGTCAGCGCCTGGTCAGCGTCCGATCCGGGCGAGCCGCGCCGGACGCTCACCGGTCGCGCTCCGGCTACCCGCCTGGCATCGGCCGCCAGCAGCGACGCGGCGAGGGTCGCGGTGGCGGGGCTGGCGGCGGGTTTCGCGGATGCGGCCGGGTGGGACTTCGCAGTGGCGGGGCTGGCGGCGGGTTTCGCGGATGCGGCCGGGCGGGACTTCGCGGCGGCGGGACCAGCGGCGGGACTTGCGGTGCCAGCTCCGCGTGCCCGTGACGCAGCAGGCGTCCGGTCGGTGGTGCCTGGCGCCGCCCCGGCCCCGGTGCTCAGCTGGCGCAGTCGCGCCATGACGGCCGTGACGTCCGCCGCGGCGGCGAGCGAGCGTACGTGAGTGGCGGCGGCGGTGCCCAGGGACGAGCGCTCGATCAGGCCAGCCGCCACGCCGGACTGGCCGGCCGGGGCGGACTCGTCAGCCTCGGCCCAGGCGACGGCGTCCGCCTCGGCGCCGGGGTTCTGCCCGTCGCGGATGCCTGCCCATCGGCGCTTCCCGGTCCATGCGCCGTACACGGGGGGGAACTGCAGCACGCAGGCGCCGACGAAGAACGTCCGCAGGCTGGTGCCGCGACGATGATCCCACTGGCCGGCCCGCACGACCCGGATGAAGAAGTAGCGCAGCGCCCTGGCCACGGTCTCGGCGGCGACCTCCAGCCGGTCATCGGCGCTCAGCGTCTCCGGCGCGGCATCGCCGGGCAGCGGGCGGCCCGCCGCCTGGCATCGGGCAGTGATCTCTCCGCTGCCGATCCAGGCCAGCATCACTGCCAGGCCGTAGGCGGCGAGACTGGACGTGAACATCTCATGCACCGGGCCGGCGAACCCGGCGGCGGCCATCTCGTCGAGCAGCTCGCGGTCGGCCGCTGCCCGGCGAGCGGCCTGGTGCTGCCGGGCGTTCCCGGGGACGGCCTGGTGCTGCCGGGCGTTCCCGGCGGCGGCCTGGTCCTGCCGGGCGTTCCCGGCGGCGGCCTGGTCCTGCCGGGCGCCGGAGATGGGCGGCGATCGCCTGCCCGGCGCCTGCCGGACGTGCGGCAAGCCGATCTGAGGCGGCTGCCCAGCCCGCTTGGCTTGCCCCATTTCCGCCCTCCGCGTCCGCAAGGAGCGGCAGCAGTGATCAGGTCGCCGCGTTGACCCCTACCACGCTATTTAACGCTGCTGCCCAGGATCTCGCTGGCAACGCGCTAGGTTACGCCCGGGCGCAGCGTGTCAGCACCGACGGCGGCTCGCGACCAGATCCGCCCGGATCCGCCGGCTTCGCGCCACCGCCGGTCCAGGGGCGGTCTAGGAACCAGCCGGGCGGTCCTTCTTCGGCAGCTTGCTGACCACGGTGTCGTAGGACGCGTCGACAGCCTCGAGCAGTTCGCCGGCGGGAATCGCGCCCGCGATCCGCAGGCTGTTCCATCCGGAACGTCCGATGTAGGCCATCACCGAAGCGTCGCCGGGGTAGCGCAGCACCCACTCGTCGGCCACCTCGCGGGTCGGGCCGCACTTGACTCCGATGGTTGACACGGACCCTGACCCGAGGAACGCGAAGATCTTCGGGCCGACCTTAACCACGACGTCGCCATCCCAGGGCTCGTCCAGCCAGGCGCCGGGCTTGGCCATGCAATGGGCGAGCAACTCGTCCCTTGTCACGCCGGTCCTCCCTATCGTTGTCACGCCGGTCCCCAGTATCGCCAGGAGCGCGTTCGCCGGCACCCGGTCAGACCGCTCTGCCAGCCAGGAGCCCCAATATCCCGGGGATTTCTCAGTCGCCGCGACTGAGAAATCCCCGGGATCATGAAGCGCCGCGCCAGTCCGCGCCAGTCCGCGCCGCGCCAGTCCGGGTCAGGACGCCAGGTGCCTGGCCAGGAATGCGAACGCCTTCGGGTACGCGTCGATCTTGTTGGCGCGCTTGGCCAGTCCGTGGCCCTCGTCGCCGTAGACGAGCAGCTCGCACTCCTGGCCACGTGCGGTCAGCGCCGCGTGCAGTTGCTCTGCCTCACTGAGCGGCACCCGGGGATCGTTCGCGCCGTGGATGATGAACAGCGGGGCGCGAATCGCGTCGATCCTGGTCAGCGGCGACGCAGCGAGCAGGAAATCGCGGTCCCGCTCGAGGCTGCCGTACTCGCGCTCGCGCTGGGCCCGCCGGTATGCGGAGGTGTTCTCCAGGAATGTCACCAGTGACGAGATCCCCACGATGTCGACGCCTGCCGCCCACAGATCCGGCTGGAACGCGAGCCCGGCGAGCACCATGTAGCCGCCGTAGGAGCCGCCGAACAACGCGGCCCTGCGCTGGTCGACGCCCAGCTTCGGCAGGTACGCGTGAATCGCGGCGAGATCGGCCACCGAGTCAAGCCGGCGGCCGACGTCATCAGCGGAGTACCAGCGCTTGCCATAGCCGACCGAGCCACGCACGTTGGGCACGAGCACCGTGTGCCCGGCCGCTGCCAGCGCCTGGACCAGCGGATTGAAGTTACGCTTCGCCTGGCTCTCCGGGCCGCCGTGGATGACGAGCACCGCCGATCCGGCCAGGCCGTGGTCGGCAGCCTCCCGGCTCCGGTAGACCAGGCACGGCACGAGCTCGCCGTCCGGCGCCGGGATCTGATGGGCCTCCGGCAGGGCGGGCGCCGACCCGCCCAGCTGGCCCGCCGAGCGAGTCAGCGCCCGGATCCCCGCGGTGCCCGGGTCGGCGAGCAGCACGTCGCCCGGCATCTGCGCTGCCGCGATCGACATCACCACCACGCTGCTGTCCGGTGACCAGCACGGGTCGGGCAGCGGAACGTCCGTGACGCAGCCGGCCGCCGGCAGCGGGATATCCCGTACGGCGGCGCCGGTGGCGGCCTCGTGCAGGGTCAGCAGGGATGCGCCGTCGTCGTTGCGCTCGACCAGGATCCAGGATCCGTCCGGGGACACCCAGCCGGCCAGGTCGAGGGTGTCGTCGGTGATCAGCCAGGTCCATCTTTCCGCCGCAAGGTCGTAGCGGGCGATGCCGGTGAACTCGCGACCGCGGTTGGTCGTCACGATCAGCCCGTCGCTGCCGGGCAGCCACTGCAGGCGCCCCTGGCTGGCGTTCTCCCCCGCGCCGGTCAGGGCGCGCAGCCGGCCGGGGCCCGGCGGCTGGCTGAGGTCGGCGAGCAGGACCTGATCGGAGTTGGCCACGGCCGTCGGCACGCTCACCGCAAGCCAGCGGCCATCCGGTGACGGCACCGCCTCGGACACGCCGCCTGCTGCGGCGAAGGCGGTCTGCTCGGTGCCCGTGGCAAGATCGCGCAGCACTACGTCAAACTTGACGCCATCGCGCCTGTTCGTCAGGTAGCAGATCCGCCGCGCCGAGACATCCGCGAGATTGTGCACGTAACGCGGATCGCGCACGAGCGGTTCCAGGTCCGCCAGCCCGGCTGGCCGCCCGCCGGGCAGCGGCAGGCGCAGCAGCGACAGCTGCCTGCGCTCGTTGCCGCCATCGTCGTGCGACACGACGACGGCGCGCTGGCCGGGCAGGTAGCGGCCGGTGCAGGCACCGGGCAGCACGGTGAGCGCCTCGGCGGATCCGTCCGGCGAGATCTCGGCGAGCTGCAGGGAGCCGCTCTCGTCGCGGCCGGCCAGAATCCGGCCCGCCGAGTCGACATCGAGCGCCCGGTGCACCGAAATCGCGAGCCACTGTGACAGGTCGAGTCCCATGGCCGCACTCTGTCACAACCCGGGCATCGCGGGGGTATCGCGGCATCCCGCCAGCCGGGCGGCGGGGCGCCCTGGCCGTCCCGGCGCGGCCCCTGGAGCTCACCGCGGATCGGCGGAAGTGGCGGCCGGCGGGCAGCGAACGGAGAATGGGCGTAGCCGGCCGGTTTCCCTGCGCCAGCGGCTCTGCCGGCAGCCAGCCGGGGCGGACGAAGCGGCAGGCCGGCCAGGGTCGCCGGGCGGGAGGGGCGGGCCGATGCAGACCAGGGATGTTTCCTTCGTCAGCGACGGGATCACCCTCGCCGGGCAGCTGCGGGTGCCCGAGCATCGCGGGCCGCATCCGGGTGTTGTCTTCACCGGCCCGTTATCCGGCGTTAAAGAGCAGGTCACTGGCCTGTACGCGGAGAAGATCGCGGCCGCGGGCTACGTCACGCTGTCCTTCGATCATCGCAACTTCGGTGCCAGCGGAGGCACTCCCCGCCAGCACGAGGACGCCGCGGGCAAGCTGCACGACCTGCGCGACGCCGTGAGCTTCCTGGCCGGCCAGCCCGAGGTCGATCCGGCGCAGATCGGCTGCTGCGGGATCTGCCTCGGCGGCGGCTACGCGCTCAGGTTCGCGGCCTTCGACCCGCGGATCAGGGCCGTGGCTGGCATCGCGGGCGGTTACAACTCTCCGCAGGCGATGCGCGACGCGATGGGCACCGGGCGGTACCGGGCCCAGCTCGCCATGTTCACGGAGCTGGCCGGTCGCCAGCAGGCGACCGGGGATGTCGAGTACTGGGCCGCGGTGGACGTCCATGACGGGCGGCCGGTCGTCATGGGCGGCCAGGAGCCAGCCGATTATTACAGCTCGCCGCGAGGCGCATGCCGGGGCTGGGCGAATCAGCTGACCGCGCTGTCGGTGCTTGAGCTGATCACGATCGATCTCGCCGTCGGCGCGGACCTCATCTCGCCGACGCCGCTGCTGATCGTCCATGGCCGCGAGGATGAGTACACCACGCCGCGGCAGGCGGCCGCGGTCTTTGACCGGGCGGGTGACCCGAAGAAGCTGGTCTGGCTGGACACCAGCTGCCACATCGACCTCTACGACGTTCCCCGCTATGTCGGGCCGGCCGTCGACGAGGCCCTCGCATGGTTCTACAGTCACCTGCGCCCGCGCTGAGGCCATCCGGCCGCGCCCCTGGGCTTGTTCGCGGGTTTGTTCGTAGGCTAGGCGCATGCCGAGCAGCCGCGGCGCTGCCAGCGAGCTACTGCGCCGCTTTCCGATCATGGATGGCCACAACGACCTGGCCTGGGCGCTCCGCCAGAAGGCAGAATGGAATTCTGGCGGGATCGACCTGGCCGCGCGGGTGGCCGGCACCCACACGGATCTGCCGCGGCTGGCGAGCGGCGGGGTCGGGGCCCAGTTCTGGTCGGTCTACGTGCCGGCCGGCCTGGCGGGCGCCGAGGCCGTCACCATGACGATCGAGCAGATCGACCTCGTGCACGAGATGATCCGCCGCTACCCGGCCTCCCTGGAACTCGCGCTGACTGCCGACGACGTGGAACGGATTTTCGCGGCGGGCAGGATCGCGTCGCTGCTGGGCGCGGAGGGCGGTCACTCGATCGCCTCGTCGATGAGCGTGCTGCGGGCGCTGTACGCGCTCGGCGTCCGATACCTGACCCTGACCCACAACCTGAACGTTCCCTGGGCGGACTCGGCGACCGACGAGCCGGCTGCCGGCGGGCTGACCGCGTTCGGCCGCGAGGTGGTCGGCGAGATGCAGCGGCTCGGCATGCTCGTCGACCTCTCCCATGTCTCGGCCAAGGTGATGCGTGACGCCTTCGACGCGGCGGAGGCGCCGGTCATCTTCTCGCACTCCTCGGCGCGGTCGCTCTGCGATCACCCGCGCAATGTGCCCGACGACATGCTTGCCCGGCTGGCTGGGAACGGGGGAGTGTGCATGGTGACGTTCGTACCGTCGTTCGTTTCCCAGGCCTGCCGGGACTGGGAGCTCGAGTTCGCCGCGGAGCTAGGGCGGCGCGGTCTCGACCAGCAGGATTTCTCCGTCTGGCGGCGGCTGCTCCCTGAGTTCGCGGCCACGCGTCCCCGGCCAGCGGCGACGCTGCCGCAGGTCGCCGATCACGTTGACCACGTGCGCGAGGTCGCGGGAATCGAGCATGTCGGAGTCGGCGGCGATTACGACGGCGCCGATCAGTTTCCCGACGGCCTGCAGGACGTCTCCTGCTACCCGGGCCTTATCGCTGAGCTGCTGGACAGGGGCTGGAGCGAGGCAGACTGCGGCCGGCTCGCCAGCGGCAACATCCTGCGGGTCCTGCACGAGGCCCAGGCCGCGTCCACCGCCATCTCGGCACGCCGGGATCCGTCCCAGGCGCGCATCGAGGACGTCGACGGCCCGGCGCCACCAGCCGGCTGACCGCCGCGGCCTGATCCGCGTCAGCTGCCGCTGCAGCGCGGCATGTTCAGGTCCAGCGGCGCCTCCCGGCGTTCCCGGGCCCGATCTCGCGCGTCGCGCGGCATCGCGGTGCCCGGGGTTCCGCGGGCCAGTAGCGTCTGACGTATGCGACTCGGTGTACTGGACGTCGGATCCAACACTGTCCACATGCTTGTCGTGGACGCCTATCAGGGCGCCCGCCCGGTTCCCGCGTACTCCCACAAGGCCGAGCTGCGGCTCGGGGAGCATCTGGACAGTGCCAACCGGCTGTCCCAGGACTGCGAGATCCAGCTGAAGGAGTTCGTCAACGAGGCGCTTGGCGTCGCCGAGGACAAGGGCGTGCAGGAGCTGATGGCGTTCGCCACATCCGCGGTGCGCGACGCCGCCAACGGGGACGAGATGATAGCGCGGATCCAGTCGGAGACGAAGGTCGACATCCGGGTGCTGTCCGGGCCGGAGGAGTCGCGGCTTACCTTCCTGGCCGCGCGGCGCTGGTTCGGCTGGTCGTCGGGCCGGCTGCTCATGCTGGACATCGGCGGCGGCTCGCTGGAAATCGCGTCGGGGGTGGATGAGGAGCCGGGCGCCGCGGTCTCCATGCCGCTGGGCGCGGGCAGGCTCACCAGGGACTGGCTGTCCGGCGATCCTCCGTCGGCGCAGGAGATCCGCCAGCTCCGCAAGTACGTCCGGGCCCAGATCGCCGCCAGCGCGGGCACGGTGATGCGCGATGGCCGTCCCGACCACGCGGTAGCTACCTCGAAGACATTCCGCCAGCTCGCCAGGATCGGCGGCGCGGCACCGTCCAGCTACGGCCCGTACGTCCGGCGCGTCCTGCATCACTCGGAGGTCAGGAAACTCGCCGAACGGCTCGCCAGGACCAGTGCAGCCGAACGCTCCCAGCTGCCTGGCGTGTCGAGAGGGCGCGCTGGGCAGCTGGCCGCCGGAGCGATCGTGGCAGACGCGGCGATGGATCTCTTTAGCCTGCCTGAGCTGGAGATCTGCCCGTGGGCGCTGCGCGAGGGCGTCATTCTGCGGCGACTGGACGCGCTACCGGAATAGCGCTGCCAGCGACCGTGCCGCCAGACACTGCCGGCGGGAGCCGCCCGACACCGCCGGCGGGAGCCGCCCGACACCGCCGGCGGATGCCGACAGACACTGCCGGCGGGAGCCGCCGCTGGATGAGGCCCGCCAGACACCGCCGGCGGAACATGCCCGGCGGTCGGCGGATACTGCGAGCGGCGGAGCCGCAGAGGTCAGCGGTGGCTCCGCCGGCCGGTCACGTGCTGTGGGATCCGCTCACGTGCTGGGCGACCCGCCCGCGTCCGGCTGGCTGGCGGCGGGCGGCTGACTCGCCGCGGGCGGCTGGCCATCGCGCTCCGCGCGGTGACTCGGCGGGGTCCGGGTGGCCGGAAGCTGGGCCTGCCCGTCACCCTGGCCGAGGCTGTCGCGCCCGCCCGGCGCCTTGGCGGCGACCGTGGGCTGTGGCTTCGGCTGGTCGGCGGGGCCGCGGCCCCGCGCGGCGGCCGGCGCGTGCCTGCCCTCAGTCGCGCCGCCATTCCCGCTGTTCGCGGCGTTGCCGGCCGCGATGGCGCTGGCGACCGACTTAGCGACCTCTTCCTCCATCGAACCGCGGGCCGCCTCGCCGGCGACAAGGGTCGTCACCACGTCCCTGATCTCCGTCAGCCGGCGGATCGCCTCGGTGTGGCGCGCGGTCAGCAGGTTCAGCCGGCGCTCGGCCCCGTCGTGGATCGCGGTGGCGCGCGCGGTCGCCTCGTCGAGCACCTGCTTCGCCTGCGACTTGGCGGTGACCACGGTGCTCTCCGCCTGCTTATGCGCATCGGTGATCGAGCGCTCCGCCTCGCTGCGCGCGGAACTCCGCGTCTTCTCGGCCTCTGTCCTGGCCGAGGCGATGGCGTGCTCCGCCTGCTCCTGGGCGGCGCTCAGCATGCGATCGGACTGCTCCCGCGCCTCCGCCCTGAACTTCTCGGTCTCCTGCTGGGCTTCGCTGCGGACCTTGGCGATGTCCTCTTGCGCGCGGCTTTTCTGCGCCTTGGCCTCGTCGTCGGCCAGCTTGAGTATCTGGCCCATCCGCTCGCTGATTTCCTCATAGGCCGGCTTGCCTCCGGCGGCCTGCCGTGCCGAGGAAAGCTCAAGCCGGAGCCGCTCGATTTCATCGAGTGAACGAGATAGCTGCTCTTCGAGATCCCGGGTCTGGCTGCGCGAGCGGGCCACGAACTCGTCGACCTGCCGGCGGCTGTAGCCCCGCATCTCCTTTTCGAATGTGTCTTCCTGGCCCATCTCGGAAAGGAGATCAGTCTGGTCGGTCATGGTGTCACCCGTCGTGGGTAAGGCAGACCCCGATGAGCCGGGGTGGGCCGACTGCGCCACCGGGGTGGCGCGGTCGGGATCTGCGGGGTTCTTGTCGTCTTGTCCGGCCCGCTGCGGCTGGTGAGCCGGGCCGCGGGCCACGCGTCCTTGGCTGAGGATATCGCGGATGACTCTTGTCCCGAGGACCCTCCGGCGCAACCGAAACGGCCGAGTATCCCATTTTGTCCGTTTCTGCGCGGGGAGCGAGGTATCGCGTGAGAGCATTGCCCGGTGGCGGTGTCCGGATGATCGCGGGACAGCTGCCCGATGATCAGCGGCCGGGGCTCACTGACGGGCCCCCGACGCACAAGGGAGGCGGTCGGGGCCCGTGAGCTTTATCGGACCTGCGGGACTGATCGGCACCGTGGACGGGACCGGCCCGGTCATTCATCCCGGTGCCTGGGTCGCCCCCGGCGCCGTGGTAGTGGGCAGGGTGACCCTCGGCAGGTCGGCCAGCGTCTGGTACGGGGCGGTCCTCCGCGCGGACGCCGATGAGATCGTGGTCGGCCCTGACTGCAACATCCAGGACCAGTGCTGCCTGCATGTCGATGAGGGCGAGCCGGTACTGCTGGCTGAACGGGTCAGCCTTGGCCACCGGGCCGTCGTGCACGGCGCGCGAGTGGAGGCCGGAGCCCTGATCGGGATCGGCGCCATCGTACTCGGCCGTGCCCGGGTGGGCGCCGGCGCGCTGGTCGCCGCCGGGGCCGTCGTACTGCCGGGCGCGACCGTGCCTGCCGGAGTCCTCTACGCCGGGGTGCCCGGCCGCGTCGTGCGCGAGCTGACCGACCAGGACACGGCCGCCATCGCGACGACTGCCGCTCACTACGTGGACCGGGCCGCGCGGCATCGCGCCGCGACGTGGCAGGAATTTCCGGATATCTGAAAGCGCAGCGGCACATGGCCGGGTGGCGGCAAACTGCGGGGTATGCCGGATACATCAGGCGGCACTGTCGCCGCACTGGAATCATCATCCGGGCGCGCCGCGCGTAACCGCACCCGAAGGTGGTCAGAAAATGATCCCGATGGGCCATGCGGGGAGCCCGGATCGCGCCGTAACCTGACGGCACATTCCCGCGAAACCGCTCAGCCAGGGGAGGTGCACGCGGTGCGCGACTACATCGACCTGCGCGTCCATGATCTCGTGGCGCTCGACGAGATCGAGCTGTACGCGGAAGTCCTGGGCGCCGTCGCAGCGAGCGACCGGCCCCTGACCGATGACGAGATCGACGAGGTGCTCGGCGTGCTGCCCATTGCCGGGCGCCTGCCGGTCCGCGCCGACCAGCTGCTGGCCGATCAGCTGCTGGCCGATCAGCTCCGCGGCACGGATCCCGCGATGCCCGCTGCCGCCACGCTGCCTGCCGCCGGCTGACCGTTCGCGCCGGCTGCCCCGTCCGCTGCGCCGTCCGGCGGAAATCCCCCGCCTATGCCGGCGGCTTGGCCGGGAGCGCTGCCGGGGCCGCCGGGCCCGCCGGGCCCGCGAACATGACGTCGGTGCTCCAGTGGGTAAATCCCAGGGATTCATACAGGCCGATCGCCGCGGTGTTGGCCTCGTCCACGTAGAGCATGACCTGGAGCAAGCCGAGGGTACGCAGGTAACGCAGCCCGATCACGGTCAGCGCGCGCCCCAGGCCAGTACCGCGTTCCGCAGGGTCGACCCCGACCACGTAGACCTCGCCGATCGGCTCATGGCCGTCGCCTGCCGGCCCGCCGTCAGGGCTCGCAGCCGCGGTCCGGCCGTGCACCTTGGTCCAGTGGAACCCCACGATCCGCCCGCCGCGCTCGGCCAGGAAGAAGCCGTCGGGGTCAAACCACGGCTCCCGCTCGCGCAGGTCAAGGTCTGCGCTGGTCCACGCGCCCTGCTCGGGATGACCGGCGAAGGCCTTGCCGTTGACCTCGAGCCACTGCCGCTCGTCCTGGCCGACGGCGAAGGTGCGGACGGTGATGCCATCGGCCAGCCGGGGCTGGCCGATCCTGGACTGCAGCGAACGCCGCATCTGCCACAGGGAGCGAACCCGCTCGAAGCCCGCCGCGGCGGCCAGCCTGGTCGCGGCGGGCAGGTCACCGTGTGCCCAGAGCCGCAATGGCGCGTGGCCGGCCTCGGACACCAGCGCGCGGGTGAGGTCCAGCCCGAGCCCACGGCCGCGATGCGCGGGATGAATCACCAGCTCGCCACTCGGGCCCTCGGCCGGGCCGGCCGGATCCAGGTGCGCGTATCCGGCCAGCTCGCCGTGGCTGCGCAGCAGCAGGTCGCGTGCGCCGGGGTCGCCCCCGTAACGCAGATGCAGCATGACGTGCTCAGAGAGTGGCCGCACGTCATCCTCGTCGGTGGCGGCACGGACAAGCTCCAGCACCGCCGCGGCCTCGGCGGCAGGGATCCGGTCGCGGACGCTCAGCTCGGCTGGCCCGTCATCTCCCGGCATGCGGGGCGCTGGCCTCTCTCCCGTCGGCTGTCTGATCCAGCTGGCCGGCTGCCTGATCCAGCTGGACGTCAGCCAGGTTCAGCTCGCCGGCCGGCCCGGCTGGCTTCCGGCGGGCACCGGGCTTGTCCTGGGACGGGACGAAGCGGTATCCGACGTTGCGGACAGTCCCGATGAGCAGCTCGTATTCCGCCCCGAGCTTCGCGCGCAGCCTGCGGACATGCACATCGACCGTCCGCGTGCCGCCGAAGTAGTCATAGCCCCACACCTCCTGGAGCAACTGCGACCTGGTGAACACCCGCCCCGGGTGCTGAGCGAGGAACTTCAGCAGCTCAAACTCCTTGAAGGTCAGGTCAAGCACGCGGCCGTGCAGCCGCACCGTGTAGCTGGCCTCGTCAATGACAAGCTCGCCGGAGCGGATCTCGCCGGGCACGGACAGTGCCGCGACCGTCCGGCGCCCGATGGCGAGCCGCAGTCTCGCCTCGATCTCGCCAGGCCCCGCCGTGTTGAGTATCACGTCGTCGGCGCCCCAGTCGGGGGTCACGGCCGCCCAGCCGCCCTCGGCCACGATTGCGAGCACGGGCAAATCGAGCCCGCCGCCTCGCAGCAGGCGGAACAGGCCCTTGGCGTGCATAAGATCACGACGTGAGTCGATGAGCACCACGTCAGCCGGCGAGCCGCCGGCCACCGCGGTGGCGTCGGCCGGCCCTAGCCGCACCGAGTGGGGCAGCAGGTCAAGGGCCGGCAGGATGTCGGCCGACGATTCCCTGGCACCGGTAAGCAGCAGCACGTCGCTCAACGTTGCCACCTCCGGTCCGTGGCGCCGCCCGCGGCGACCTGTCCATGTAGACCCGCGAGGACTGGGGCGGCGTTGCCCGGACTCGCCTATAGGGCGAGGATAGCTGACATGGCCATCGTGACACTGCGCTACTGGGCAGCGGCGAGGGAGGCAGCCGGGACCGCCGAGGAGACGATCACCGCTGAGACCCTCGCCGAGGCGCTAGCTGCCGCGAGCGCCAGGGCGGGTCAGGACACCCGGTTCCTGGCCGTGCTGGCCCGCTCGTCGTTTCTCATTGATGGCGCTCCGGTCGGGATCCGTGCCAAGCACGCGGTGATCCTGGACGACGCTGCCGTCATCGAGGTCCTGCCGCCGTTCGCCGGCGGCTAGGAGCTTGCGGCCTGGCGACCGGCTGTGCTCATCCGCCGGCGGGGCCGCGGACCGGATCTCCGGTACCGGGATGAGTCCTGGCCTGGTCGGTGAACCATCGGGGCAGTCCTGACGTTTACCTGAATGTGGCCGGCCATAGCAAAACGAGTCGCCTGAGACTGCAGCGACCGGTCTCCGACGAGGACCTGGTGCGCTCGCTTTACGCTGAGCACGCCGGCCCGCTACTGCGATACGCGCTGCACCTGACCAGCGGCGACCGGCAGCGCGCGGAGGACATCGTGCAGGAGACGCTGCTGCGGGCCTGGCAGCATCCAGCTGCCATCGCCGAGCGGCCGGCCAGGCCGTGGCTCTTCGCCGTTGCGCGGAACCTCGCCGTGGACGCGTACCGTGCCAGGCGGGCGCGGCCGCGTGAGGTGGGGGAGGCGGCGCTTGACCTGATCCCGGCGCCGGATGAGGCCGACCGGGCGCTCGAATCATGGGCCGTGGCCGACGCGCTGAAGGCGCTGCGGCCCGAGCATCGCGGGGTGCTGCTGGAGACCTACTACCGGGGCCGCTCGGTGGCCGAGGCGGCCGCGGCGCTCGGCATACCAGCCGGTACCGTCAAGTCCCGGACGTTCTACGCGCTCCGGGCGCTCAAGCTGGCACTAGAGGAACGGGGGCTCGCGCCATGACCGGGCCTGCCTGCCGCGACATCCGCCAGGCTCTCGGCGTTTACCTGGTCGGCGCGATCGATCCGGCCGAGCGCTCGGCGGTCGACATCCACCTGGCCACCTGCCCGGACTGCCGGGAGGAACTCGCCGGGCTGGCCGGCCTGCCGGCCCTGCTCGGCCGGGTGCCCGCCCACGAAGCCGAGCGGCTGTTCATGGACAGTGCCGAGCTGAGGGACTCCGATGAGCCCCCGGCCGAGTTGCTGAGCTCGCTGCTCGGCCGGGTGGCCGCGCGGCGGGCGGCCCGCAGGTGGCGCGTTATCGCCGCGGCAGCGGCCGCGGTCGTCATCGCGGTGGCCGGCGGCGCGGTCGGCGCGCGCCTGCTGGCTCCCGGCGGGCAGGCCGCCGTGCCGCAGTACCACGTCAGCACCGCCGCGGAGGTGGTCAGGGCGACCAACCCGCGTACGCACGTCAGCGCGGTCATCCGGTACTCGGCCACGTCGTGGGGGACCAAGATGGACGTCAGGGTCACCGGAATCCCGTATGGCACGAGCTGCCAGATGTGGGTCGTGAGCTCCGGCGGGCAGCGGCTGCCGGCCGGCGGCTGGAAGGTCGCCTACAGTCAGCAGGACGCGCAGTACCCGGCGTCGGTGTCGGTCGCTTCCTCGGGGCTGCGCAGCTTCGAGATCACCTCGCACGGGCGAGTGCTGGTGACCGTTCCGGCCGCCTGACAACTCCGGCCCGGCCGCCTGATAACTCCGGCCGCCCGAGAGCGGAACGCCGGGCGATGCCAGCGCCCGCCGCGGGAATGCCCGGGCGGCGCCCGCGCTTCTATAGGGCGTGATAGCCGGGCTGATCGTGACCGCGGCGGCGCTTGCCGTCGCTACGGCGGCCGGCCTTGCCTGGCGCCAGCGCAACGGCAGGGTCCGGTCCGTCCCGGCTGGCCCGGCCGCCTCGGGTGCGGTGCCCCGCGGCATCACCGGGGCGGAACTCGGCGTGCCGCTCGGCTCGCGTGCCACGCTCGTCCAGTTCTCCTCCGCGTTCTGCGCGCCGTGCCGGTCCACCAGGCGGATCCTGGCCGAGGTAGCAGGCCTGATCGACGGGGTCGCGCACGTGGAGATAGACGCCGAATCGCACCTGGAACTTGTCCGCCGCCTGGATGTCCGCCGTACGCCCACCGTCTTCGTGCTCGGCCCGGACGGCCGCATCGCGCGGAGGGCGAGCGGGCAGCCCCGCAAGGCCGACCTGATAGCGGCACTGGGCGAGGTGACATAGAGTGGATTATCGTGTCATCAGATCGGAAATAAAGGCAGTCGTCGCGCACCCGGTGCTGACCAGGCGCCGGGCGGTAGATTTCTGCCGTGTCGCGACCGCGCAGTGTCCGGCCGCCCGGCGCGCGAATCCACTGGGGCACGCGCGGCGGGCCGGGGTACCACTAGCCGGGGAGCCAGGGTCAGCACCGCCGAAGGGACACCGCAGATGGGCATCGATCCGAGAGGCCCGCGCTTTGGCGCGCTGATTACCCTCGTTGTCTTCGCGGTCGTCCTGGTCACCGGCAGCGTGTGGCTGCTGGCTGCGCAGGCGCTCGTCTTCGCCGCCGGAGCCTTCCTCGGCATGCGGAGGTCCCCGTACGGCCTGCTCTACCGCTGGCTGGTCAGGCCCCGCCTAGGGCCGCCGGCCGAGCTTGAGCCCGAGGAGCCGCCCCGCTTCGCGCAGGGCGTCGGGCTGCTGATCAGCGTTATCGGGGTGATCGGCTACGGCACGGGCGTGACCGCCCTGGGCATGGCCGCGGCCGCGGCCGGCCTGGTCGCCGCGTTCCTCAACGGAGTCTTCGGCCTCTGCCTGGGCTGCGAGATGTATCTGATCATCCGACGTATCTGGCCTGGCCACCAGAGCATGGTGCCGGCCGAAGCTAACAAGGAGGTTTAACTATGAGCCGTTCCGATGTCCTCGTGGACGCCGAATGGGTCGAGGCTCATCATGGTGACGATGGCGTGGTGCTCGTCGAGGTAGACGAGGACACCAGCGCCTACGACAAGGGCCACATCGCCGACGCGGTCAAGATCGACTGGAAGACGGACCTGCAGGACCCGGTGCGCCGCGACTTCGTGGACAAGGCCGGCTTCGAGGCGCTGCTGTCGGCGCGCGGGATCGCCAATGACGACACGGTGGTGCTCTACGGCGGCAACAACAACTGGTTCGCCGCCTATGCCTACTGGTACTTCAAGCTTTACGGGCACCACGATGTCAAGCTGCTGGACGGCGGCCGCAAGAAGTGGGAGCTGGAGTCCCGCGAGCTGGTGACCGACGTCCCGAAGCGCGCGGCCACCTCCTACACGGCTCAGCAGCAGGACTCCTCGATCCGGGCGTTCCGCGACGAGGCCGTGGCGGCGATCGGCAAGCTCAACCTGGTCGACGTGCGGTCGCCGGACGAGTTCGCCGGCCGGCTGCTCGCGCCCGCGCACCTGCCGCAGGAGCAGGCACAGCGCGGCGGTCACATCCCCACCGCCAAGAACGTGCCCTGGTCGAAGGCGGCCGCGGAAGACGGCTCGTTCAAGTCCGACGATGCGCTGCGCGCGCTGTACAGGGACGAGGCAGGCGTGGACTTCGGCAAGGACACCATCGCCTACTGCAGGATCGGCGAGCGCTCGGCGCACACCTGGTTCGTACTGCACGAGCTCCTTGGCCAGCCGAACGTGAAGAACTACGACGGGTCGTGGACCGAGTACGGCTCGCTGGTCGGCGTCCCGATTGCGGTCGGCGACGCCTCGTGACCAGCGACGGGTGCGGCGCGCCCGCGGGCGGAGCCGTGGCTACCGACGCCGGCCACCAGGCGATCGTCCAGGGCAGGGTGACGAGGGGCGGATCAGCGGTGCCGACGGGCTACGCCCGGCTGCTGGACTCCGGCGGCGACTTCGTCGCCGAGGTGCCCCTGGGCGAGGACGGCGGCTTCCGCTTCTTCGCCGCCCCCGGCACCTGGACGCTGCGGATACTCGCTCCCGGCGGGGTACGTGCCGAGCGTGCCGTGGCGGCCGATATTGGCCAGGTCACCGAGCTCGAGGTGGCCGTCTGAGGTGTCCCGGCCGTCAGTGACGGCTACCCGATGATGGCCGGGTTTCCGCTCAGGAGCGGGAACCCGGCCATCATCATGTCCGCGCGATGACCTTCCTGCGCCGCGACCTTCCCGCGCCGCCGCCAGCGGTTCCGGTTTGTCATCTTGCCATCTGCTCGTCGCCTGTTATGGTCCCTGCTGTTCAGCTGCTCGTAACCTGCGCCCCCGATGATGAGGCTGGCCGCACCGAGCGGCCGGCACGCTCAGCACAGGCTTGGAAGGCGAGGCGGCAGGTGTCGATCGAGGCCGATTCGGCGAGGTCCGTGCCTGGTGCGGCCGGCAGTCTCACCGAGACGAGCGCTGACGCGGCGCGGGACGTGACTGGCGGGCCGGAGCTTGGCGGCGGGGTCACGACGCTGCGAGCCGTCGACCTGACGCTCAGCTTCGGGCCGCGCGCCGTGCTGAGCAATATCTCCCTGGACATCCAGCAGGGCGTCGTGACGGCGCTGCTCGGGCCGACGGGCTCGGGCAAGACCACCCTGCTGCGGACGTTCAACCGGATGAACGACAAGGTGACCGGCTACCGGCACGCCGGTGACGTGCTGCTGGACGGGCAGAGCATCTGGCACCCGGGCGTCGAGCTGATGGCCCTGCGGCGCAAGGTCGGCATGCTGTTCCAGCGACCCAACCCGTTCCCCATGTCCATTATGGATAACGTGGTTGCGGGGGCCCGTGCGCACCGGCTGGCCAGCCGGAACGGGCTGAAGGCCATCGCGCGCCAGCGGCTGGCCGAGGTCGGCCTCTGGGACGCCGTCGGCGGGCGGCTCAAGGACTCGCCGTTCCGGCTCTCCGGCGGGCAGCAGCAGCTGCTCTGCCTGGCCAGGGCGCTCGCGATCGAGCCTCAGGTACTGCTCCTCGATGAGCCGACATCCTCGCTTGACCCGGTCGCGACCGAGTCGATCGAGGCGCTCATCCGGACCCTGGTGCCCAGGCTGACCGTGGTGATCGTGACCCACAACCTCGCCCAGGCCCGCCGGGTGTCCGACCGGACGGTCTTCCTCAACCAGGGCCGCCTGGTCGAGCACGGCGCCACGCAGCAGGTTTTCGAGAATCCCGCCGAGGAGGAGACCGCTCACTACGTCGGCGGCCGGTTCGGCTAGCCGGCAGACCCGCCCGTGCGGGAGGAATGCACTCCTCCCGCACGGGGGCAAGAACCGCGCAAAACCGCGGGCCTCGTCTCGCGCGATCGCGCGAGCCCTCATATAGCGCACGTCTCAGCGTGCTGAAGCGAAGGAGTATTCCCCGGTGGCAAATAAAATCCGCATGGTGTGGACAGCGGCCGCACTCGTCCCGCTGGCCTTGCTGGCGGCCTGCGGCAGCTCAAGCGGCGGCACGTCGCCGTCATCATCGGCAGCGCCTCCCGCGTCGGCCAGCGGCAAGTCGATCACGGAGACCGGCAGCACGCTGCTGTTCCCGGTGTTCGGTGCCTGGCAGACGGCCTACAGTGCGGCGGACCCCAGCGTCACGATCACCTCGGGAGCCACGGGCTCGGGCACCGGAATCACGGACGCGAGCCAGGGGCTGGTGAATGTCGGCGGTTCCGACGCCTACCTGTCCAGCTCGGACATCTCTCAGTACCCCGGCCTGCTCAACATCCCGCTGACCGTGGCCGCGGTCGACGTCAACTACTACGTCACCGGCGTCAAGAAGCCGCTCAACCTGACCGGGACAGTGCTCGCGGAGATCTACACCGGCAAGATCACGAAGTGGAACGACCCGGCGATCGCCAAGCTCAACCCGGGCGTGACGCTGCCGGCCGAGACGATCGTCACGCTGCACCGCGCGGACAGCTCGGGCAGCACGTTCCTGTTCACCTCCTACATGAACGCCCAGGACCCGAGCGCATGGCCCTCGGCCGACGTCGGCACCACCATCACCTGGCCGTCCGCGCCGGGCGCGCTCGCCGAGACGGGCAGCGGCGGCATGCTGGCCGCGTGCGGCGCCACCAAGGGCTGCATCTCCTACCTCGGAATCAGCTACCTGGCCAAGGCCACCACGGCCGGCCTGGGCACGGCGTCGCTCGCCAACAAGGCGGGCAAGTTCCAGCAGCCGGCCCCGGCCGCGATCAGCGCAGCGCTCGCCAGCTTCTCGACTCCGCCAGCCAGCGGCGCCGAGTCCCTGATCAACACGTCGGCGGCCAAGGGGTACCCGATCATCAACTACGAGTACGCCATCGTGAAGAAGACCCAGCCGAGCGCCGCGGAGGCGAGTGCGGTCAAGGCGTTCCTCAAGTGGGTGGTCACCACGGGAGACACCGCGACCTACCTGTCGGCGGCCGGCTTCGAGCCGCTCCCGGCGAGCACGCAGGCCATCTCCGAGACGCTGATCAACTCGATTAGCGGCTGATCTGATGGCAGCATCTGCACCGATCGCCCGGCCGGACGGAGGGGCGGGCACCCCGCCCCTCCGCCGGCTCGGCGCCAGGCTGCGCGGCAGCCTCCGCGACGGCAACGTGATCCGCTGGCTGGGCCGCGGCGGTGCGGTGGTACCCGTCCTCATGCTGGGATTCGTCCTGGTCACGCTGATCGTCCAGGCAATCCCGGCGATCAGGTTCAGCGGCCTGCGCTTCTTCTCGGGGACCACCTGGAACTTCGGCTCCCAGTACGGAAAGGCGGTTCACTCCGACGGCCTCACCCATAACCCGGGCGAGCAGTTCGGCGCGCTGCCCGAGATCCTGGGCACGCTGGTCACCTCCGCGATCGCCCTGGTCATCGCGGTCCCGGTGTCGATCGGGGCCGCGCTGGTCATCGTGGAGCAGTTGCCGAGGAAACTGGCCAGCGGGGTGGGCATCTTCCTCGAGCTGCTGGCCGGCATCCCGAGCGTGATCGTCGGCCTGTGGGGCGCGCTCACCTTCGGGCCCTTCATCGCCCGCCACATTGCCCCGCTGATCGCCGACAACGTGCCTGACTGGCCGGGACTCGGCTTCTTCCGCGGTGACACGGGGAACGGCCAGGGCCTGCTGACTTCCGGCCTGGTACTCGCGGTCATGGTGATCCCGATCATCGCCGCCACCTCGCGTGACCTGATCCGCGGCGTGCCGCTGCTGCCGCGCGAGGGCGCCGTCGCGCTGGGCATGTCCGAGTTCGAATGCGCCCGGCGGGTCACCCTGCCCTGGGTCGGCACCGGGATCATCGGCGCCATCGTGCTCGGCCTCGGCCGGGCGCTCGGCGAGACCATCGCGGTCGCGATGGTCTGCGGAGTAGCGCTCGGCTCGCTCCCCACGAACCTCTATGCGGCGATGAGCACGATCGCGTCCAACATCGTGCAGAATCTCGACACCGCGATCACCGATCCGCTCGACATCCGCGCGTTCGCCGAGCTGGGCCTGATGCTCATGGTGATCACCCTGACCACGAACGTGATCGCGCGGCTGCTGGTGCGGCGGGTCTCCGGCACCGCCCTTCCCGTCGGCAGGGGGCTGTAGCGATGAGCGGGAGAAGCAGCGCGCCGCCGACCTCCGCCCCGCCACCTGCCGCTGCCAGCGGCGGGGGCGGCGCCAGGTGGGCGCAGGTGCCGGCCCGCAGGAAGATCACCAACTTCGTCTTCTGGGCTGCCTGCTTCGTCGGCCTGGCCGTGGTCATCGGTCCGGCGATCTGGCTGGCCGCCGGAGTGGTGATCCGCGCGGTCCCGCACTTCCAGTGGAGCGTGCTCACGACGGACACCTCCGCCGGCGACTCCGGAGGGCTGAAGCAGGCGATCCTCGGCACGCTCCTGATCACCGTGGGGGTGCTGGTCATCGGCGGCACCATCAGCATCCTGACCGGCCTGTACCTGGCCGAGTTCGCCGTCGGCAGGCACCGCAGCTTCCTGCGCGGCGGCTATGAGGTGCTGGCCGGCATTCCCTCGATCGTGCTCGGCTTTGTCGGCTTCATCACGCTCGTGATCGGTCTGCACTGGGGGTTCGGCCTGCTGCCCGCGGTCCTCGTGCTGTCGGTGGTCACGATTCCGTACATCACGAAGGCGACCGAGACGTCGCTGGCCCAGGTCCCCTCGTCCTACCGGGAGGGGGCGGAGGCGCTCGGCATTCCCGTCACCTGGACGCTGCGCAAGATCGTGCTGAAGTCCGCCATGCCGGGGATAATCACCGGCCTGCTCGTGGCCATCGCGATCTCGGTCGGCGAGACCGCGCCGCTGCTGTATACCGCGTTCTGGAGTGACACGAACCCGACGCTCGCGCTGACCCACTCGCCGGTTGCCTTCCTGACCTACGCGATCTTCAGTTTCTGGAATGTCGGGACAGCCGCCGGAGTGATCCTCTCCTACGACGCCGCGCTGATCCTGCTGGTCTTCGTGCTGGTGATCATCATCGTGGGACGGGTGATTACATCGATCTCCCGGCGCAATGCGGAGTGACCGCCTTGCCGGGAGCCAGCGACCAGCCGGTCCTTGCGGACGGCAAGCCGGCCTTGGCCGATCGCAGGGCACCAGCGGCTGAGAAGATAGCGAGGCCCGCCCGCCGCAGCGGGCCGGGTGCCGCCGGCCGCGATCCGGCCGGGCCGCACCGGTCCGCCGGGGTTCTCGCCGACCGGATAGCCGCGGCCCTGGTGCACCATGAGCCCGGCTGGCGGCTACCCCGGCACACCGCTCTCGCGCGGCGCTATAACGTCAGCGCGGCGGAAATCAGCGCCGCGATCGGGGAACTGGCCGCGCGGCATCTGGTCCGCCGCCTGCCGGACGGGCAGCTGTACCGGGCCAGCCCGGCCGAGTACCTGCTGCCGCTGGAAGGGGTGTCTGGACTCGCCTCGCAGATAGACCCGATGGGCGCCGAGATCGTCTGCCGGAGCCGCCAGGTGTCCTGGCGGCGGCTGCCCGAGGACGTCGGCTGGGCGCTGGGCGTGCCGCCCGGCGATCCGGCCCGCGTCGTCCGGCTGCTGTGGACTTCCGGCGGCGAGCCCGCCGCGCTCGCCACGACCTACCTGGCCAGGCATGTCGCGGGGAAGCCCGCCGACACCGATGACGTGCCGCCGGTGGCGCTGAGCACGCTGCAGTTGCTGACGGCGCCCGAACCACCAAGGGCGCCCGGCACCGGCGGCGAGCAGGCGCAGGACGTGAGCCCGGCGGCGGCCTGGGCGGCGCGCGCCCTGCTCGTGGAGATGCAGCCGCCGCCGCCGTCGATCGCCAGGAGCCTCCGGCTGTCGCCTGGGCAGCCTGCCGCCATGATCACCGTGCGCTTTGACGACCCCGCCGGGGGCCGCCCGGCCGCGCTCACGGTCGCCGTGCTCCGTCCCGACATGTTCCGGATCGTCGTCGAGACGCCCGCCAGCCCGTTGCCGCAGGAAACCGCTGGTAGTTTCTCAGGTGCCTGGACATACGCCTTGCAGGACTGGGAACCTTGACCGGAAATGCCTGTCTCCGCAGCCGCCGCGGCGGAGCGCGCGCCGCGGCGCGCCCGCTACCTGATTCCGAGGGACAATCCCCGGCGCGGTGAGATCGTCGCGGCCTTCGCTGTCGTCGTGCTGCTCGCGCACCTGCTCGTCGCCCAGCTCACGATCGCCGCGACGGGCACCTTGTTCGCAGTCGGCAAGGTCAGCCGATGGCGGCTGCGGTGGCTGGCCGTTCCGGCGGGCGCGGGGCTGATCTGGGCGCTCGCGATCGGCCCGGCCCGGGCCGTGGACGGCTTTACCGCCGGGCCCCGGCAGGTACTGGCCTACCTCGGCGGGGTTCCCCGGAGCCCGGGGCGGCTGCTGCACCTGGGCGGCGCGTTCGCCGGGCTGGGACAGTGGCTGCCCAGGCAGCTGCCCCTGGCGCTGATCGCGGCAGCGGCCGAGGCGGCGTTCCTGCTGTGGCTGAGCTGGCTGCACGCTGACGAGCCGGCCGCGCCGGTAGCGAGGCCCGGCCTGGTCGTGGCGGTGCGGCGACGGTACCTGGCGGCGGACGTCAGGGCCGGCGGCGTCGTCACCAGGGACGGCGGCGTGCTGGGGATCGACCAGGCGGCGGGCGGCCGCGCCGCCGTCAGCTGGCAGGAAGCCGAGGGCGGCGTGCTCGCCGCGGGCGCGGCCGCACCGGTGACGGCAGGCCCGGGCTTGCCTGGCCCCGGGGCGCGCGGCTCGGGCGCTCCCTGGCTGGCCGCGCCTGGTCCGGGTCCTGCGGCGACCAGCTTTCAGCTGGTGCACGCCGCGATCCGGCGGCGCAAGCCGGTCATCGCCGTCGACCTGACCGGAAGCTCCTGGCTGGCCGGATCACTGGCCGCCGTCTGCGCGGAAGCGGGCGCTCAGCTCTACCAGTTCGGCGAGGCCGGCCAGGCGTGCTATGAGCCGCTGCGCGGCGGCGATCCGGTCCGCGCGGCCTCGCTGGCGCTGGGGATGATCGACTGGACCGGCATAACCGATCAGCACCGGCGGCTCTGCGCCGCCTACCTCGGGGATGTCTTCGCCGCAGTGGCAGCAGCTCCCGGTGACCCGCGCGAGCCAGCACTCGACGATGTAACGCGCCTGCTCAGCCCGGCCGCGCTGCGGGCGCGGCTTGACCGCGTGCCCGCGCATCATCCGCGCCGGGACGCGCTCGCCGAGCGGATTATCGCGTCGGCCAGCCTGGCCGAGGCTGACCCGGCCGCGCTGCCGGCTATCGCCGGGCAGCTGACGGCGCTGCGGGCGTCGGCCGCCGGCCGCTGGCTGCGCCCCGGCGCCGAGCGCATCGTCCTTGGCCAGGTGCTGCGGGAGCGGGCGGCCTGCCTGTTCACGCTGGACCCCGGCGAGCAGGGCTCCGCCGCGAGCATGATCGCGGGACTGGTCGCCTTCGACGCGCTGGCCCTTTTCGCCGAGCTGCGCGGCATCCCCGTGAGCGGGGACGGGCTCGCCTGGTTCAGCGGATGCGAGGCGGTCGACGCCGCGGCCCTCGCCGAGCTAGTCGGCCGCGGCGGGCGAGCGGGCATGACCGTCCTGCTCAGCACCACCTCAGAGACGGCGGCGGCCAGCCTCGCCGAGGTCGTCAACGTCCTCGCCATCCATCAGCTCGCTGATCCGGAACGCGCCGGGCAGCTGGCCGCCGCGGCGGCAGGCGCGGGAGCCGGCGGAGCGCCGGGCGCGGTCTGGGGCCGGCCGGGCCCGGCTGCTGTTCCGCCCGTCCCTGCTGTTCCGCCCGTCCCTGCTGTTCCGCCCGTCCCTGCTGTTCTGCCCGCTCTGCCGCAGGTCTCGGCAGCGGCCGGGCTGGCTGGCGCCGCGCCCGTTGCTCCGGCTGCGATACCGGACTGGGC
>Ga0302314_10001292_pt1 | contig 46824 bp, 40 predicted proteins | sample III_Palsa_N2_3_FD_200533 | JGI IMG/M metagenome (GOLD analysis project Ga0302314, IMG submission 200533) | Peat permafrost microbial communities from Stordalen Mire near Abisko, Sweden - III_Palsa_N2_3 | ecosystem: Environmental > Terrestrial > Soil > Palsa > Peat permafrost | place: Sweden...
CGGACCTGTTCATGAAGCGGATGGAGGCGCGCACCAGCTGGACGCTCTTCCGCGCCAACGAGGTGCCGGACCTGCACGAGACCTACGGCCGCCGGTTCGAGGAGCTCTACATCCGCTACGAGAAGCTGGCGGAGGAGGGAAAAATCTACGGCCACAAGATCGAGGCGCTCGACCTGTGGAAGAAGATGCTCTCGATGATCTTCGAGACCGGCCATCCCTGGATCACGTTCAAGGACCCCTGCAATGTGCGCTCCCCGCAGGATCACGTCGGCGTGATCCACTCTTCCAATCTTTGCTGCATGACTGCCGACCAGCGCGTCGTGACCGCGGAGGGCGTGGTCACGGTGGGTTATCTTTATGAAAAGGCCCACCGGCTTGCCATGGTGAGTCCCGATGGCAGGGCTCCATTGGTTACAGAAGCCGTGAACACGGTGTTCGGCCGCTCCGGTGCTGTCGCCGCTGGACCGATGTTGCTACCGCGCCCAGATGCGCCAGTCGTCAAGATCCATACCCGTGAAGGCTACACCCACAAGGTGACGCCGGATCACAAGGTCTGGGTCGTGGGCAAGGGATGGGTCGAGGCTCAGCAGCTCAATCCAGGCGACCTGATCGAGATCCAGCAGGGCGAAGGCCTCTGGGGTGCCGTCGAGGCGGCAGACGAAGCTCTTATTTGCGGCTTGATTGCCGGGGACGGGACTTTTCTCGTTCGCGAGAGTGGCATCTCGGCCATTGTCGACATCTGGACCAACGAATTCTCGCTGACTCAGGAGATTGAGGAACGGGTTGCTCGTATTCTTGAGCGCTCGAACGAGGACTATAATACGACCTCTGTCCTGCAGCCAAAGATGGCCGGAAATGGGATCAAGCGCAGGCTCGCCTCCGCGCCGCTGGCGCGGATCCTTGCCCGTCTCGGTTTTGGTCGGGAGACGAAGCTAAAGGTTCCGGAGTTTGTTTGGATCGGCACCAAGGCAACCACCTCGGCCTATCTGCGTGGGTTGTTCGCGGCCGATTCGACGGTCGAGGCCAGCGGAGAGGTTACCACCTGCGCCCTCGCTTCTGTCAGCCGGGATTTTCTCGGCGAGGTACAGATTCTCCTAGCCAATTTCGGTATCAAGACCTCGCTGCGGAAAATGAATGAGCGGGGGTTGGCGATTATGCCGGACGGAAAAGGCGGCGAACGCGAATATATCCAGGATGAGCTTTGGAGGCTCATGATCACCTCCATTCGTGGCTGCCGACTGCTGGAAGCAATCACCGGAATTGGGGCGCTGCGTGAGAATGCCAAGTATCTGGCGAACCTCGAAAAGGAGGGGCATGTTCAAGAGTTCCACGCCACCTTCGAGGGCTTGGAGCGGATGCCGAATGAGGATGCCTACTGCCTCCAGGTGTTCACGGAGGAGCATTCTTGGACGGTCAACGGCTTGGTCACCAAGAACACGGAGATCACCCTGAACACCTCCAAGGAGGAGACGGCGGTGTGCAACCTGGGCTCGGTCATCCTGGAGACCCATTTGCTCCCGAACGGCGCGATCGACCATCCCAAGCTCCGTGAGACCATCCGCATGGCGGTGCGCGCGCTGGACAACGTCATCGACATCAATTTCTATCCCACCGAGGCCGCGCGGCGCTCGAACCTGCGCCACCGGCCGATCGGCCTGGGCGTCATGGGCCTCGCCAACAGCCTCTACATGAAGGGCATTGCCTTCGCCTCGCCGGAGGCGGTGGAATTCAACGACGAGGCGATGGAGGCGATCGCCTACTACGCCTACGAGGCCAGCTCCGACCTCGCGGCCGAGCGCGGCACCTACTCGACCTACACCGGCTCCAAGTGGGACCGCGGCCTCCTGCCGCCGGACACCGTGGACCTGCTGGAGAAGGAGCGCGGGCTGCCGATCGAGGTGCCGCGCACCGCGCGGATGAACTGGGCCCCCCTGCGGGCCAAGATCGCCGCCCAGGGCATGCGCAACAGCAACGTGCTCGCGATCGCGCCGACGGCGACGATCTCGAACATCACCAACACCTCGCCCTGCATCGAGCCGACGTACAAGAACCTGTTCGTGAAGTCGAACCTCTCGGGCGAGTTCATCGTCCTCAATCCCTTCCTCGTGAAGGACCTCAAGGCTCGCGGCCTCTGGGACCAGGACATGATGGACAGCCTCAAGTATTTCGACGGCGAGCTGCGGGACATCGAGCGCGTGCCGGCCGACCTGAAGCTGAAGTACCTCACGGCCTTCGACATCGAGCCCAAGTGGGTGGTCGAGGCCGCTGCGGTCCGCCAGAAGTGGATCGACCAATCCCAGTCGGTCAACCTCTGGATCAAGACGCCGGACCTGAAAACGCTTTCCCACATGTACCGCCATGCCTGGCGGGCCGGCCTAAAGACCACCTATTACCTCCGCGGCCTCGGCGCCTCCAACATCGAGAAGGCGACGGTGACCGTGAAGAAGGGGATGCGCGGGGCCGCCGGCGAGACCGTGGCGGAGACCGCCACCCGCGACGCGGCTGCGATCAGCTCGGCGCCGCCGTTCCCGGAGCCGCTCTCGGTGGTCAAGACTTACACGGCTGAGGAGAAGAACGCCTGCTCGATCGAGGCGATCCGCAACGGGGGCACCTGCGAGGCTTGCCAGTAGAAGGTGCCCGGCGGGGGCCTGGGGCGCCGGCGGCTTGTTTCAACGGCCGAAAAACGGCGCGGCAGATTTCAATCAACGCGCTCCTTGGAGAGCTTCTGGGCCGCGAGCACCAGTCCAGCCAGTCCGACAAGGCATACCCACCCGAATGCATCTCCAATTCGAGTGTAGAGCGTGGGACCCCGCCCCAGCGGAAGATCGGCCACGACGATTGTCGGACCGGAGGGATCGGCCGGCCGCCGGGCGACGATCCGCCCCTGTGCGTCGGTGGCGGTGAGCAGCCCGTTGTGCGCGGTCCTCACGATCGCAAAGCCGTTCTCGACGCCCCGCATCACCGCCATCCGAGCATGAATCCAGCCGTCGAGGTGAAAATCGCCCGACGGCACGGCTGCAAGCCGCACACCCAGCGCCGCGTCCCGGCGAATCGTGGTGGGAAAATCCATGTCCTTGCAGATTTCCATCGCCTTGCCTCCGCCCAGCCACCCCGAGTCGTGACCTGGCGTGAACTCGTCTTCGAGCACCGGAACGGGATGGCGCTTGGTGTAGGCCTGCGGCGTCCCTTCCGGGCGGAGCGAGTAGGCGACGTTGGCGGCCGGCTTGCTCTCGACCACCCCGACGATTACTTGGGCCCCCGTCTCCCGCGAGACTTCGGCGAATGGTTCGAGGACAGCGCTGCGCCAGGCGGAGCGGCACACAACGCCCCCTTCCGGCGTCACGATGAAGGTCGCTCCCTCCTCGGCTGCGCGGCGGACGGACCGCGCCAAGGTTTCCGCGACGGCCCGCGCCTCCGGAAGCGTCCGCGCGCTCCACGCATGCTCCGTGGTCGACTCGTCCGCAATGGCCGCCACCCGCACGGCCTCGGCCTGCGGCCGGGCCAGGCGCACAAGGCCGAAGACGCAGTTCGCGGCGCACAGCCCCATTGCCAGGGCCACCGGCCCGATGGCGCGGCGGCCCGCGCAAAGCGCCAGGGCCACGGCGTTGGAAAAGAGGCAGATCAGGAAGGTGACGGCGTACAGGCCAAGGAGCGAGGCGCTCTGAATCAGGACGGGGGCCGACACCTGGCTGTAGGCGAAGGAGCCGAAGCTCCCGTGAGGCGACAAGAGCCCGACCAGAAATTCGATCGACGTCCAGCACAGGGGATAGGCAAGAAGCGTGATCCAGGGATTGCCCCGCCGGTGCACGCGCCGGGAAAACGCCACGGCAATCGGGAAACTGCCGGCCGCGAAGACGATCAGCGGCGCCGCCATCAGGCCGTAGCACTGAATCGCATAGACGGTGGCGCCCGTGGCGGCGAACGCGCTGGCGGCGACCACCTGCCAGGTCGGCGTCCTGCCGTACGCAAGCCACAGGAGCGGCGCGGCCGCGACCCAGGCCGCGTACCAGCAGTCGTCGAGGCCCTGGGACAAATAGAACAGGGCGCCTCCCAGCAGCGCGGCCAGGATGGCAATCATCGCTTTCCTCTGTTCGTTTTGAATGAATTTAAGGCGTGCCGGACCGTCGTCCGGTAAAGCTTGCGGAATTGCTCCTCGCTCCCAAAGCGCCCGGCCCGGTGCATGGAGACCAGTCCCTGGCCCAGGGCCGCGAGGCAGAGGACCTGGTCGACCGCAGGATGGTCGCCCACGAGGCCCGCGCTCTTGGCGAGCTCGATCCGCGTGACCGCCATGGCCACCACAGGCGAGCGGCCTGCGGCAAAATCGTCGGGATACCGACGTGCCTCCGGGGCGGGCAGGAAGAAGGCCGCATCGAAGCGGTGCGGCTGCTCCAGGGCAAAGGTCATGAAGCCGTCCATCAGCTGCTCCAGCCAGCGGATGGGGTCGTTGGTCCGGATTGAGCGGGCCACCCGCTCCCAAGCGTCCAGCCCTTCCGTCATCAGCGCATTGAGAAGGCCGTCCTTGTCGGCGAAGTGGCGGTACATGGCCATCGGGGACAGACCCGCTTTGGCCGCCACCTTGCGGATCGTCAGCCCTGGCAGGCCGTCGCGATCCAGGACGTCCATGGCCGCGGAGAGAATTCGGTTTCGAGACATGTGTACAACGTACACATTGAGGTGTACATTGTACACCACAAAAAGGGGAAAAAACGGCGAGCCCTGGGAAATTGCCCGGACTCGTCTACCGAAATCGAAAGGGCTCGAGCCGGATTCTCGCGACCGAAAAGACGATGGATGGCCGTCCGACTATGAAGGGTCTATCAGGCGGACCAGGATGGCGGTGCCGATGGCCGCATTCCGGGGATTATCGACCAAGCCCGTTTCCAGGAGAACCAGGGCCAACGCCAAAGCCCACCCCCGGGCTCGATCCCGGGTGGCGGGTGAAACCGCTCCGTAGGCGGCCAGGGCGGTTTCACGGGCTGTGGTGCCGTCAAGCAGCATCCAGATCGAGGCCAGGTCAGTGGCGGGATCTCCCGCGGCCAGGTCGCCCCAGTCAATGACCCCCGTGAAGACCCCGGCCTCGACCAGAACATTGCGCGGGTGCAGGTCCCCGTGGATCCAGGTGTCGGGCGCATCGATCGGGGCCTTCAGGGCGGAGGCCCAAACTTCGCGGACCGGCCGGGTAATGTGCGGCGTGGCGGCCTGCAGGCGATCGAGCCGGGCTGCGGTGTAGTGGGCCCGCCGGGCCAGCGGTATGCCCCGGTGGAGGTTGCGCGGGGCGTCGGCGGGCGGCGCTGTGTGCAGTGAGCGCAGGAAGGCCGCCCAGGCGACGCCTTGGGCGCTGCCGGGGAGATTCAGGTCGGCTGGAGCTCCCGTGAGCCACCGCACCACGCTCCAGCGCCAAGGGAAGTCCCGGGCCGGCAGGCCGCGGCGAATCGGGACCGGGACGGGCAACGAGAGCTGGGGCGCCACCCTCGGCAGCCAGGTCTGCTCGATCTCCACCCGATCCGCCGAGGCGAGGCGGTGGGGCAGTCGAACGGCGAGGCCTTCGCCCAGCCGGTACATGGTGTTGTCCCAGCCGGCCTCGACCGGTCGGAGTTCCGGACCGAGGAGGTCGGGGTGCTGGTCGGCCAGGAGGGCGCGGACCAGCTCCGGCCCCACCACCACCTCGGCCCCGGGCGTGCGCGGAATTGGGTTGGGCGGGGGCGGCGGGTTCATCCGAAAAGGGGAAGGGGACTGCATCCCTCTCCCTGCACCTACGCAAGCCGTCCGTGGCCGCCCGGTCCGCGGTCGGACCTTAGCTACTCGACGAGGGGCGACAGATGGCTGCCGAGGGTGGTGAGCTCGGCATCGAGTGCGGCCGTGGTGTGGGCCCAGTCGTCTCCTGGGGCGGCCGACGGGAAGGCGACTGACTTGGCGGCCGAACCCACCTGAATGCGGGTCCACGCCGTGTCCGGGCGCGCGGCCTTGGCCAGCGCATCGTCGCCATAGACCGCCTGACCGGAGACCACGACCAAGTTCACGTCGGCCGGCGAGGCGTGGTCGAGGGCGGCGTAGCCATCGGGCCGCGCGCGGGCGAGGACGAGGATATCGGCGTAGAGGCCGGCCTTGAGGGCGCCGATCTTGTCGTCGGCGCCCGCGAGCCGGGCCGGCTCGGAGGTCGCCATGCGGAAGAGCGCGCGGTCGTCGAAGGGCGGCGTCGGCTGCGCCGCATTCCAGGTGGCTGCGTACTTGAGCTCCCCCAGTAGGCCATCGCTCCCGGTCGGGCTCCAGTCGGGGGCGATGGCGATCGTGACGCCCGCCGCCTTTGCCGCCCCGATGTCCGCGGTGGCGCCGTAGAGTTCAAAGTTGCTTCGGGGCGACCAGATGAGGCCGATGCCGAGGCTGCGCATCTCCTCAAACTGCGCGCGGTGCAGGGCCACCCCGTGGATCAGCGAGACGCCGGGCAGGAGAAGACCTCGGGCCTTCAGGATCCGGTACTCGTTGATCGAGGCGGCGTCGACGGGGCTGCCCTCGCCGAGGTGGATGAGGAGCGCCTTCAGCTGATGGTTGGTCAGTTCCGTGCGGTACTTGGCCGCGAGGGGCTCGACCATGAAGAGGGGGAACACCTGGTAGGCGACGGTTTCGGGCGCGCCCGGCGGGTAGAAACCCGAGCAGAGGTCGATCATCCGCACCATCTGATGGTAGCTCGAGGCGGTGCCTTTGGGGAGGTCGCCCGGGTGGAGGCCGGCGAGGGAGGTGACGCCGCCGGCCAGGGCCTTGACTTCGGCGTACTTGGCCATGCGGGTACCGTAGCCCTGCTCGATCATCAGGCGGTGCGGCGTGTCGAGGGCCATGAGGTAAGGGGCAAATTGCTGCCATTCGTACCGGTTGGGGAAGGTCCGGCCGGCGCTCCAGCGGGGAAAGACATTCCATGTCAGGTGATTGTGAAGGTCGATGAGCCCCGGGTAAATGAACCCATGGGTTTCAACGACCCGTACGCCAGCCCCGGGCGGCGACCACGGGCCCACGGACTCGATCTTCTGGCCCTGGATCGAGACCGCGGCGTCCTCGATGACCGAATCCGCGCCCACCACCGTGCCCCGGAGCACCCAATGGTCCACCGGGACCTCATTCGCAGGGACTTGGGGGGCCGCGACCGCCAGGCAGGTGAGGGCGGCGAGACAAAGGCGGGTCATGGACGCCAGATCAGCAGCTTCAGGACCAAAGCCGGCCGACCCGATCCTCCGCACGGGCGAGGCGCGAATCATGGATGGTACCCGTACCAACGATCGAAGAGACGGGAGTCCGTGCCCCATTGGATGTGTGCTATAATGTTCAAGAGTGGTTGAAAGTGATTGCGAGTTGCCTGCGGCCTGCCCACTAACGGGTTCTTCAAATGCATCGCTTTGCCCTCCTGACGTGCTATGCGGCCATGACGACGCTGGCCATCGCGCTGAATCTGATGCCGGTGTGCCTGCCGGTCCTTCAGCAGACCGCCGCCGCGGAAATCCTGACCAACGAGCAGCTCGGGCGCCTGGCGGCGATGGCCTTTGTCGGCATCTGCGCCGGCGTGTTGGTGGCCGGGCCCTTGGCCGACCGGTTTAACGCGAAGTGGTTCACGATCGGCGGCAACGTGCTGATCGCCGCCGGCCTCGGCGGCCTGAGCCGCGCTCACTCCTACGACGCGATGCTGGGGGCCGTCGCCGCCATGGGTTTCGGGGCGGGCGTGCTCGATCTCATCCTGAGTCCGATCGCCTGCGCGCTCGAGCCCGAGCACCGGGCGCGGGCGATGAACTGGCTCCACTCCTTCTACTGCGTTGGGGCGGTGCTCACGATCCTCGTGGCGACCATCGCCTTCCGATACCAGGTCGGATGGCGGCCGCTGTCCGCCTGGATGGCGCTGGCGCCGGTCGCCGTCGGCGCGACCTTTCTCTTCGTCCGCCTGCCCACCATCACCCAGCCCACCGGGGTCCGTTCCCGGGTCCGGGACATGATCACCCACCGGTTCTTCCTCTATGTCCTGGCGGCCATCTTCCTCGGGGGTGCCACCGAGATGGGGCTCGCGCAGTGGCTTCCGGCCTACTCGGAATTGGAACTCGGCACCCCGCGCTGGGTGGGCGGCGCAGCCCTCCTGGCCTTTTCGGTCGCGATGGCGGCCGGCCGGATGGTCATCGGGCTCGTCACCACCAAGCTGCCGATCCTGCGGCTGATGGCGTGGAGCTGCGGCCTCTCCACGGTGCTGATCCTGGTCGCCGGCCTTTGCCCCGTTGCCGCCGTGGCCCTGACCGCGTCCGTGCTCGCGGGGCTGACGGGCAGCTGCCTCTGGCCGAGCACGCTCGCCGTGGCCGCGGACCGCTACACCCTGGCCAGCGCCTCCATGTTCGGAATCCTGTCGGCGTCGGGCAACCTGGGCGGCATCATCATGCCCTGGCTGGTCGGGATCGTGGCCGACCATTCCCGGATCTCGTACGGAATTGCGGCATCGGCGGTGAGCCCCCTTCTGATGCTCGCCCTCCTGGGCCCGATCCGGCGTTCGGCGCCTCCGGCCTCCGTCCCCGTGGCATAGCCGGTGCTTCCCCCTGCCATCCCCGTGGTGTCCCCGGCCCATCCTCCCTTCGTCACCGTGGCCGGCCTCGAGAAGAGTTACCGCGGGCGGCCGCGGACGCTCGAGGCGACGGCCTTCGCGGTGCAGGAGGGGGAATTCGTGAGCTTCCTCGGCCCCTCGGGGTGCGGCAAGTCGACCCTCCTCAAGCTCCTGGCCGGCCTCAGTGCGCCGTCCGCCGGGTCGATCGCGATCGGTGGCCGGACGCCGAAGCAGGCCCGGGATGCGATCTCGTTCATCTTCCAGGACGCGACCCTGCTGCCGTGGCGCACGGTCGAGGCCAACATTGCCCTCGCGCTCGAGTTCGAGGGGCTGCCGCGCGCCGCCCAGGGGCCGCGGATCGAGGAGGTGCTCCGGCTGGTGGGCCTCGGCGACGTTGCGCGCGGCTATCCGCGGCAGCTCTCGGGCGGGATGAAGATGCGGGTGTCGATCGCCCGGGCGCTCGTCACGACGCCCCGGCTCCTCCTCATGGACGAGCCCTTCGGGGCGCTGGACGAGATCACCCGCAACTACCTGAACGAGGAGCTGCTGCGCCTGAAGGCGGAGCAGGGCTGGACTGCGCTCTTCGTCACCCACTCGGTGCAGGAGGCCGTCTTCCTGTCCGACCGGATCATGGTCATGCGGGCGAATCCCGGCGGGATCGCGCGCGAGATCGCCGTGCCCTTCCCGTTCCCGCGCGCCGCGGCACTGCGGCGCGACCCGGCCTACCTCGGCCTGGTGGCGGCGGTATCCGAGGCGCTCGTCGACACCCGTTGAGCCCGATGCGCGCCAACAAGCTCCCCCTCGTCGTCGCGGTCGCGGCCGTCCTCCTGTGGCAGGGAATCGTGGTGGCATTCAAGGTCCCCAATTACCTCGTCCCGGCCCCGCTCGAGATCGCGCGCCTCTTTCCCGAGCGGATCGCGGACCTCGGGTCCGCCTTCCTGATCACCGGGGCCGAGGCGCTCGGCGGCTTTCTCCTCAGCATCGCGGTCGGCCTCCTGACCGGGATGTTCTTCTCCCTCTCGCCGCTCGTGCGGCGGTCCTTCTATCCCTACCTCGTGCTCCTCCAGACCATCCCGATCATCGCGATCAGCCCCCTCATCCTCCTCTGGCTCGGCAACGGTTCGCTCTCGATCCTCTTCATCTCCTTCCTCATCTCGCTGCCGGCCGTGGCGGCCAACGCCACCCAGGGCCTGATCAGTGTCGACCTGAACCACCTCAACCTCTTCCGCATGGGCAACGCGTCCACGCTCATGACGCTGTTCAAGCTCCGGCTCCCGAACGCGCTGCCGAGCCTCTTCGTCGGGATGAAGATCGCGGCGGGTGCCAGCGTGGTGGGCGCCCTGGTGGGCGAGACCTTCGCCGGCAGCTCGGCGATTGGCCATGGCGGCCTGGGCTACAGCTCGGTCTACGCGCTGAACCAGCTCGACACCCCCTACCTCTTCGCCCTGGTCATCACGTCCTCGGTGATGGGACTCGCCTTCTACTACGCCGTCACGGCCGTTGAGCGCCTGTCGCTCCGGCACTGGCACGAATCGCTCACCGCGGAACAGCCGGAATAGGGGAGGGTGCCTCCGCCTCAGCGAAGCGAGCGGACCTTGTCCATGAAGCGCTTGACCCGGTCGGCATCGACCGGGTTCCAGGTGACGCCGTCGACCTTGAAGTGGGTCCCCACGATCGCGCCCGAGGCCTGCGCGAAGGTCGCGGCCACGTTGTCGAGGGTGACGCCGGTGTTGGCGAACACCGGGACCTCCGTGACCGCCTCGCAGACCTTCTGGAGCGCGGCGGGGTCCGCCGGGGTGCCGGTGATGGGCCCGGAGACCAGGATCACGTCGGCCAGGGACGAGAAGACGACGCTCTTGGCCCGCAGCTCGATCGGCCGGGCGTCCAGCGAGTGGGCAAACTCCGCGTTGATGTTGAAGAGGAGCTTCAGGTCGGGACGACCCATCTGCTGGCGCAGACGGACGGCGCCGGCGCAGTCCGGTTCCCAGCGGCCCATGTCGGAGGCGAAGGTGCCCGTGAAGATTTCCCGCACGAAGGCGGCGCCGGTGGCGGCACCGATGGCGACGGAGGCCACCGGGTCCCAGAGATAGTCGACGCCGAAAGGGACGGAGAGCGTCGCACTGGCGGCCGCCACGACCGCAGCCAGGGCGGCGATGCCCTCCGGGGGAGCCTGGAGCACATAGGGACGGTCGTTCTCGTTGCCGAACATGATGGCGTCAACGCCGCCGGCCTCCAGCTTTGCGACATCCGCGAGGACGCCGTCGAGCAGCTTGGCCATGCCCCCGCCGGCGTCGAAGCCCGGCGAGCCGGGCAAAGCCCCGACGTGCGCCATGCCAATCACGGTCTTGGCGCCCCGGGTGAACAGCGGGCCGCTCATTTGGGCGCGGCGGGGAACTCGGGCGCCACCCGCACCTCGACCCCGGCCGAGTCCAGCGCGGACCGGAGGTCGGGCGGCGGCTCCTGGTCGGTCACGAGCGCGTCGAATTCGCCGAGGCGGGCGACCTGCACCAGGGACATGCGGCCGAACTTGAGCGAGTCGCAGAGCACCACCTTGCGCGCGGAACGCCGCAGGTAGACCCGCTTCATTTCGCTGTCCTCCGCCGAATAGTCGAAGATCCCTTCGGGCGTCGTCCCCGACACGCCGACGAAGGCCAGGTCGAACCAGAGCTTGTCGAAGTGGGCGACGGCCGAGGGGCCGTGGACGGACATCTCGTCCTTCCGGACCTGCCCGCCGGGGATGAAGATCTCATTGCCGCCCGGATTCGGCAGGCAGGCGATGCGCAGGCTGTTGGTGAAGAGCATCAGGTTGGGCCGGGCCAGCAGGCGCACCGCCAGCAGGTAGGTGGTGGTGCCGACGTCGAGCGCCACCGTCTTGCAGCCATTGGCCATTTCGGCGGCCGCCGCCGCGATCCGGTCCTTCACCTCGCGGTTGTGCTGGAGCCGGGCGTCGAACGCCGGCTCGTCCCGGTCGACGTTCGCCGCCGCGGGCGCCTCGGGCGCAATGGCACCGCCATGGGTCCGGACCACGCGCCCGGACTGCTCGAGCTCGGCCAGGTCCCGGCGGATCGTCATCTCCGAGACCTGGAACTCGTCGGCGACCAGGGGCACCGATACGAAGCCGCGGCCGCGGACCAGTTCGACGATGCGGGACTGGCGGACCTGGGCCGGCAGATGGTTCAGCGTGACCGCCCGGGAATGCCGGCGACGGCCGCCCGGGCCCGAGGTGGCCGGCGATTCGGGTGTCTTCGTCATCTTTGGCGGGTTTGTCGGCACCGTAGGTCGGAACCTAACCCAATCAAACCAAAAATGCACGTTTGCAGTATCATTTATGGTTGATTAAGTTTGGTTGTGTTTTTCCAGTCAACCCACCCGATCATGAGGCGATCCACCCTTCCGCAGGCGCTCCTGACCATCCTGGCGGCCCTTGGGGCGCCGGTCCCGGCCGCCGCCGATGCCGCCCCGCTGAAGCACGTGAGCGTCATGCTCGACTGGTATCCGGAGGCCGAGAACGGGGGCTACTTCGATGCGCTGGTGAACGGCTACTACCGGGCGGCGGGCCTCGACGTGGAGGTGATCCCGGCGGCGCCGAATGCCGCGGTCGAGCCCCAGGTGGCGCTCGGGAAGGTCGACTTTGGCCTGGGCAGCTCCGACCAGACGCTGATCGCGCGGGCGCGCGGGATCCCACTGGTGCAGGTGATGGGGTCCCTGCAGCACGACCCGGTCGGCGTGATGATGCACGACGAGTCGCCGGTGCGGAGCTTCGCGGACCTCGAGGGGCACACGGTGGCGACGCAGCCCGGCGTCCCGTGGTTCCTTTTCGTGGTGAAGAAATACCACCTGGACCATGTTCGGGTTTCGCCGCTCAGCTTCGACTACGCGCCCTTCCTGCACGACCCGCAGTACATCCAGCAGTGCTTCATCACCTCGGAGCCCCCGATCATGAAGCACATGGGGGTCAAGGTGCGGTGGCTCTGGGCCAAGGACGCCGGCTGCGACGGCTACATGGCGCTCGACACCTCCGACCGGTTCCTCGCCGCCAACCCGGAAGCGGTCCGCGCCTTCGTGGCCGCGACGATCAGGGGCTGGCGGGACTACCTCACCCGGCCCGCCTCGGCGGACGCCGAGATCCTGCGGCGCAACCCCGCCATGAACCAGCTGCAGCTCGATCTCTCCCGGCAGGTGATGATCGACTACCATCTCGTGGACGGGAACGCCGCCGGGACGGAGATCGGCAACGTCGACGCCAAGCGGATCGAGCGCCAGTACCACATCCTGCGCGACCTGGGGATCATCAGCCATGATTTCGATTACCAGGCGGCGTATTCCCGGGACTACCTGCCGCCCGGCCTGAACTAGGGAAGCGGAAACCACCCGCCCGAGCCGGCCCGGAAGAGCGGGATCTTGCCCAGGCCCTTCACCCGGGCCGGCCAGTCCGGTGAGAATTTGCCGAGGACCGGCTTCCAGGCCTCGCCCTCGACGAGGACCACGGCCATCCCGACCACATTCGCGCCGGCACGCTGCAGGAGGTCGATCGCCGCTGCCGCGGAGCCGCCGGTGTTGATCACGTCATCGACCAGCAGGACCTTCTTGCCGGCGACCCGCTCGACGATGGCCGGATCGAGGAAGAGGCTCTTCTTCGCGCCGGCGCTCATCACCGACTCGACCGGCACCGACAGGTCGTCGCGGTACCAGAACTTGCGGGAATTCCCGAGGGCGGCGTAGTGCGGGAAACCGAGGCCGCGGGCGACGAGGCGCGCGTAGTCAAGGCCGAGCGTCGGGATGCCCGCCACGGCCTCCGGGGCAAAGGTGCGGGCGAGCTCTACCAGCTGGGCGGCGAGGCCCGTCTCGACCTCAAAAGGCGTCTGGTTGGCCATGAGCAGCGCGATCGCCTGCGTGCCGCCCGGGAGCGGCTGGATGGGCAGCGTAAGCGTGCTGCCGTCCCGGAGTGGCACCGGGTACCCTTCCCCGAACGGCGCCGCCAGGGTGCCGCGGAAGGGCGGGGGAGACAAGGTCACGTGGTAGGTCATGCGCGCCATAATGTTCAGATTTGTTCAAAGCAACTTCCGAGCCAGCGCACTGGCACATCAGCTGCTCCAACGGCCCGATGAGCGATTCCCAGCCCTACGACCTGCTGATCGCGAACGCCGACCTGGTGGTGCCGATGGCGGGCGAGGACCGGAAGGGAGGGTGGGTGGCAATCAGCGGGGGCTTCGTCCGTGCGCTGGGCGGCCCCGGTTCCGAGCCTCCCGCCCTGGTGCGGGTGGACGCGAGCGGCTGCCTGGTAACTCCCGGCCTGGTGAACACCCACCACCACATGTACCAGTCGCTCAACCGCAACCTGGTCACGGGGCGGACCTTCCACGGCCTGGTGGACTGGCTAAACTTCTACTACCCAATCTGGGAGCGGATTGACGAGGAGGCGGCCTACCTGTCGACGTGGGTCTCCCTTGCGCTGCTGGCGCTCGACGGCTGCACGACGACCAGCGACCACCTGAACATCCACCCGCGGCGGCGGCTCCTCGACGCGGAGATCGCCGCCGCCCGCGAGGTCGGCGTGCGGTTCCACCCCACCCGGGGCGCCATGAACCTTTCGAAGAAGGACGGCCGCCTCCCGCCCGACACCGTGGTCGAGTCCCAGGACGACATCCTCGCCGACAGTGAGCGCCTGGTGAAGACCTACCACGACCCGCGCCCCGGGGCCATGGTCCGGATCGCGCTCGCGCCCTGCAACCCCTTCGCCGTCTCCCATGAGCTGATGCGCCGCGCGGCCGAGCTGGCCGAGAAGCTGGATGTCCGCCTGCACACGCACCTGGCCGAGAGCCTCGACGAGGAGAAGTTCTGCCTCGAGGCCTACGGCTGCCGGCCGCTCGAGCGGTTCGAGGACGTCGGCTGGGGCTCGAAGCGTGCCTGGGTGGCGCACTCGATCTTCATCTCCGACGAGGAGGTGGCGGCGCTCGGCCGCTGGGGCACGGGCATCGCCCACTGCCCGAGCTGCAACATGCGCGGGACCGGCCGGGTCACGCCAGTGGCCAAGCTGCGTGCCGCCGGCGTCCAGGTCGGGCTCAGCACCGACAGCATGCCTTCACTGCGCTCCGAGCTGCTGTCCTCCCGCCGCGCCAACCTGGCAGTGCACGGCACCCTGCTGGGGGCGCGCGAGCTGCTCGAGTCCGCCACCCGCGGCTCGGCCTACTGCCTCGGGCGGACCGGGGAACTGGGCGAGCTCTCGCCGGGCGCGGCCGCCGACGTCGCCATCTGGCCGCTGCCGGCGGCGGCGATCGGCCGGCCGCCGGACGACCTTCTGGAGGCCTGGGTGCGGTCCGGTCCGCCGGCCCCGCGCGACACGATCGTCAACGGGGCCTTCGTGGTCCGCCAGGGCGTGCTGGCCGCGCCGCAGTTTGAGGAGATCCAGCGGCGCCATCAGCAGGTCGCCGCCGAGTGGCAGGGGTTCGCCGATCGTCGTCAAAAGTGACCGTTTTGGGGTGGGGCCATGGCATGAGTCATGCTAACACAACTAACCTAACTATAACAATGACGAACATAAATGAACATCGCAAGCGTTCATAAGCCCCGCAAGTTCCTGATCGCCCTGCTGGGCATCGGCTGTTCCCTCCGGGTGTTCGCGCAGACTCCCACCCCGACGCCCACGCCCACCGCGGCTCCCGCGGTCACCGCCTCGACCGAAACCACCACGACGACGACCACCACGGCGCAGGTCTCGACCACGGCGAGCGCCGCGCCCCTCTCCACCGACTCGAACATCACCCAGTTGGAGAAGTTCACGGTCAGCGACGTGCCCGTGACCGAGCAGATCCTCCCGACCGTCCGGCCGATCAGCAGCGTCTACGGCGACGACCGCAGCATCATCGACATTCCGCGCTCGGTCACGTCGGTCAACAAGGCCTGGATGGAGGACCGGCAGGTGAAGAACGCGATGGACTTCGGGCAGTTCGCGACCGGCGTCTACTCGGCCGCCCAGTACGGCATTCCCGCCGTCCCCTTCATCCGTGGCGACCTGGCGCAGATCTACCTCGACGGCCAGGTGATGATCTACACCCGCAACAGCGTGCCCCCGAGCTTCAACGAGGTCGAGGCGATGGACATCGTCAAGGGCCCGGGCTCCGCGGTCTACGGCCCGCAGGGCGAGGGCGCCGGCGGCTACGTGAACTTCGTCACCAAGCAGCCGTACCTCGACTCGTTCCACCTCGACATCACCGCCTCGTTCGCCGGCTGGACGAGCGGGCACTCCTATTTCAACCCGGACTTCACGATCGATTTCGGTGGCCCCCTGAGCGACAAGCTCGCTTATCGCGTGAGCTATGAGAGCCGCTACGGCATGGGCTACTACAAGAACGACAAGAACCAGACCCAGGACATCTTCGCGGCGGTCAACTACCTGGCCACCCGCAACCTGAAGTTCGAGTGGTGGGGCCAGTGGTTCGAGGACCGGACGAACGAGATCAGCGGCGTGAACCGCGTCACGCAGCAGTTCATCTGGAACGGCACCTATGTGACCGGCCCCACGGTCGGGGCCTACGGCAACGACACCATCCCGGTGGGCCAAACCAACCCCACGGTTTACAGCGGCGTCTACGGCATCATCCAGCCGACCGGCACCACCAAGCTGCCCGACTACGACGTGCTCGTCTCGCCCTCGGACGTGGCCCGCGCGCTCCTCTGCCAGACGCAGCTTGTCACCACCCTCACGCTCTCCGCCGACTCCTCGATCGTCGACCACCTGTACCTGGCGGTCGGCGATTCCAACAAGGTGGACAACTACGGCTACGACGAGTACACCCCGATCCAGGAGGACTTCCAGGACCGCCTCGAGTACCACCTGAACTTCGACCTCGGCAAGATCGGCAACAGCCTGATCGCCGGCGCCGACTTCCGCTACCAGCGCCTGGTGGCCTACACCGACTACAGCAACGAGCCCTTCTCGTACTTCGACCTCGCCCAGACGCTCGACAACCGGTACCCGGCCTACACCGCCTCGAACAACTCCTTCGGCGGCGAGTACCGCGTCCCGGGCACCACGACCTACAGCGCCACCGACGTGCCGGACAACCAGGACTCGCACATCTACGACTCGGCGGCCTTCGTGCAGGACGACGTCAAGTTCACCGACCAGCTCTCGGCCATACTCGGCTTCCGCGAGGACTACATCAAGGCCGACTCCTCGAGCCCGAGCATGCTGCAGATCGGCCAGTACAACGACTACTTCCAGTTCGTCGCGTTCAACACCCCGGTCTACACGCCGGTCGGGTCGCTCTACTCCGCCTCCGGCGACGTGGTCGATCCGTCGTACTTCACCAGCATCGTGTTCAAGCCGACGCCGACGTCCTCCATCTACCTGACTTACGACCACGTCGACGCGGTCCAGGGCACGGCCAACTTCGGCGGGGTGAACGTCATCTCGTCCGACCCGGACACGGCGAAGCAGGAGCTGCACACCTCGCTCACGTCCAAGAGCACCCTCTACGAGACCGGCTACAAGCAGTCCTTCCTGCGCAACACCCTCTACGTGAGCGCGGCCCTCTTCCAGCAGATCAAGCTCGGCACCGAGCTGGGCGGGGCGGACTACCTGATCAAGGACAACGGCCTTGAGTTGGAGGCGGTCTACCAGCCGACCAAGGCTCTGGCGCTCAACGGCAACTTCACCTACCAGAACGCGACCGCGTTTGCCCCCTCGGGCTCGGGCTTCTACCAGCAGACCGGCAACTATCTCGACGCCTACCCGACCAATTACGTCGTGGACGGCCAGTACGGTACCGGCGTCGGCAGCCCGAATTTCACCTCCTATTATCCCCCGAATGGGCGGATGCGGGCGCCCGGCATCCCCCAGATGACGGCCAATTTCTTCGCCGAGTACAAGTTCACCAACGGCTTCGGGATCGGTCTCGGGCCCCAGATCGTCGGCGTCCAGGACGCCAACGACCAGGATACGCTCCATATCCCGGCGGAGTACTCGCTGAACGGCTATGTCTTCTACCACCAGAAGCGGTGGGACGTCCGTATTAATGTGAACAACATGACCAACCAGCGGCTGCTCGACACGATCGACGTCTCCTTCGCGGGCAACGACCAGATCTTCGTGCGCCAGCCGATCTCGGCCTCGCTCACCTTCCGCCTCCACCTCTGAGGCGACCGGGCGGCGGGCGTCGGCCGTCAGGCCCCGCCCGCCCGCTCCTCGTCCTGGGCCGATTCCTCGGCCTGCACCATCTTGTCGTGCTCGGCCTCGCGGAGGCCGCCCTCGACCAGCTGCTCAGTCTCGGAACGGCCCTCGGCGTCCTCGTCCTCGTTCGAGACCTCCGGCGCCTGGTGGCCTTCCGAGCCGCGGTTCGGGTCCCACCGCTCGGACTCGGGCAGGGACTCGATCAGTTCCTCGTCGGCATCGAGGTCGGAGCCGCCGGTGAGCTCGCGCTCGGCCTGGGCGAAGTCCTCCGCGGTCACCTCCTTGTTGGTGCGGTTGGCGAGCAGCGCCAGCTCGCAGGCCCGCTTGTCGATCAGGTCGCGGGAGACGGCGCCGATCCCGGAGAAGTTGCTCGAGATGACGCCCTTGTTGCTGGGGTTGGTTTCCATGGGACTAGAGACAGCCGTTTCCGCCCGCGGTCGCCGGAAATTGGCGCCTCAGTCGTAGGCGACGCGCACGATCTTCCATTCCGTGTGGCCGCCCGGCCGGGCGAAGGCGACCTTCTGGCCGACCCGGGCGTTGAGGAGCGCCCGGGCGGCCGGGGAAAGCCAGCTGATCCAGCCCCGGTCGGTGTCGACCTCATCCACCCCGACGAGGCGGAAGGCCACCTCGGCGCCGGCGGCGTCGCGGACGGTGACGGTGGCGCCGAAGCGGACGGTCTCCCGGTCCTGGGGCGGCGCCGAGACGACCTGCATGGTCCGCACGCTCGTCTCCAGCTCGGCGATGCGCCGGTCGAGTTGCTGCGCCGCCTGCCGGGCTTCGGGGTCGCGGCCCGGCGCGGCGGGGCCCCGGACCGAGCGGAGGTCCGCGAGGTCCCGGCGGAGGCGGTCGGCGCCGGCGGCCGTGATGTAGTTGGTCGTGCCGGGCGGGAGCGCCGCCTGCCGCCGCGGCGGCTCGTCGGACGCGGGGAAATCCGATTCACGGACAAAGGCGCGGCTCATGGAGGAGACTCCAAGCGGTGGGCGGCGGGGGATCGAGCCCTCATTTCCATTAGACCCGGCGGAGCCGCGGGGGTGCCTTGACGGGTACCGGGGGGAGCGGTTGTCTGCCGCATGCGCGCGAAGCGATCTCTGGCGTGGCACCCCGGCGTGGTCCGCACCTTATTCCTGGTGGCGCTGCTGGCCGGCGGGTTGGGGGCGGCCCGCGCCGACGAGCTCAAGCTGGTCATCATCCTGACCCGGCACGGCGTCCGCTCGCCGCTCCAGACCAATGCGGACCTGGCCAAGATTGCCCCGCAGCCTTGGCCGGAATGGGAGACCGCCCCGGGCATCCAGACTCCCCGGGGCAACCAGTTGATCGCGCTCATGGGCGACTACTACCGCCAGCGGTTCCTCCAGGCGGGCCTCCTCACCGGGGACCCGATGGTGGACGGCCCCCGGATCTTCGTGCGGGCGGACAACGACCAGCGGACGATCGAGACCGCCCGCCTGCTGGCCAAGGCTCTGGTACCGGTGGGCGAGCCGGTCATGCACTCGCCCCCTGAAGGCACGGTTGACCCGCTCTTCCGCGCGTTCAACGCCCACGTCGGGCATTCGAGCCCGGAGGTGGCGACCGGGGCGGTGCTCGGCCGCCTGGGCGGCGACCCGGCCGTGGTGGACCGGGCCTACGCGGGGGCCCTCGCGGAGCTGGACACCGTCCTCTACGGCCCGGGCGGCCACCCGCCGGCGGACCGGCCGCCGACGGCGGTCGGCACCGGGAGCAAGCACTACCTGGTGAGCCTCCAGGGCCGCCTGCTGACTGCCCTCCAGGCGACCGACAGCTTCATCCTCCAGTACGCCGATGGGAAGCCGGACGTCGGCTGGGGGCGGGTGGACGGGAAGGTGCTGACCGACCTGCTGGCGCTCCATGAACTCTATTTCGAGCTGGCCGACCGGACGTTCTATCCCGCCCAGGTGGAGGGTTCGAACCTGGCGAGCCACATCGTGGACACGATGGAGCAGGCGGCCCTGGGCGAGCCGGTGCCCGGCGCCTTCGGGGACCCGGAAGAGAAGGTCGTCATCCTGGGCGGCCACGACTCGAACCAGGCAAACATCGGTGGCCTCTTCGGCCTGAACTGGTGGATCGACGGGACCCAGGCGAACCCGATGCTCCCCGGCGGCGCCCTCCTGTTCGAAGTGTGGAAGAGCAGCGACCCGGCGGGCAGCTTTTTCATCCGCACCAGCTACGTCGCGCAGACGCTCGATCAGGAGCGGGCGGCCGCCGTGCTCTCCCTCGACCACCCGCCCGGGCGTTCGCCGATCTTCGTGCCCGGCTGCAGCGGCCCCGGGCCCAATTTCGACGCTCCGCTCAAGGCCTTTGTCCGGCAGGCCCGCAAGGTGATCGACCCGGCGTTCATCGCTCCGGAGGACTGAGGACTGGTTGCCTTCGGGGCCGAACCGAGCCACGGTGCGGCCATGGTCAAGATCACCGGCGAATACGAGGGCGACCTGCACTGCCGCGCGGTGCACGGGCCGTCGGGCGATACCCTGGCGACCGATGCGCCCAAGGACAATCAGGGCCGCGGCGGGGCCTTCTCGCCCACCGACCTGGTGGCCACGGCCTTCGCCACCTGCGTCGCGACCACGATGGCGATCGCCGCCCGCCGGCACGGCGTCGAGCTGGGGCGGGTCCGCTTCGAGGTGACGAAGGAGATGACGGCGACGCCGCCCCGGCGGATCGCCCGGCTTGAGACCCGCTTCTGGCTGCCCCTGGCGGCCAAGGCGGTCCCGCCGGGCGTCCTCGAGCAGGCCGCCCACGGCTGCCCGGTGCACCAGAGCCTCGCGCCGACCGTCGACAAGCTGATCGAGTTTATCTGGGAGTGACGGCGGCGGCCGCCTCCGGCTGGCCTTGCAGCTCGTAGGTGGTGTCGTAGGTGAGCGAGATGTGCCGGGTGACGAACACCCGCACCCGGATCTTGCCGGTGTAGGGCCCCGTCGGCGTCGCATGCCCGTCGATCCGGCGCTCCTCGCCCGAGTCGCTGATGGCATGGCCCTTGTAGTCGATGCTCTCGCCGTGGGCGACCTTCCGCAGGTCCTCGTCCGGGACCACGATCCAGATGCGCCCCCGTTCGCTGTAGAAGAAGTAGGGGAATACCTTCGCGTAGTAGTTGGAGGAGTAGACCACCTTCTTCCGCTGGAAGGGCGTCATCGTCATCGTGACCGACCCGATGATGATCGAGGTGCTGGCGGTCTTGATCGCCACGGTGTTGTAGCGGGCCAGCGGGTCCGGGCGGGCCAGCGGCGCGGCGGGCGCGCCCGGGGCGGTGGCGACGGCCCGCAGGCCCGCGGCCGCCGCGAGGGCGAGGAAGAGGGGGACGAGCAGCCGGCGCACGGGCCCAATCTGCGGCGGGGTCGCCGCCGGGCAAACTGGAAAATCGCCGGGCATCTTTCGCGTTGCGCCGGCGCGCGGCCGGCCGTCATCTCGGGGTTCGTCATCCATGGCCACCAAGACCCAAGCCACCTGGGGCGGACGCTTCGAATCCGGACCGGCCGCCCTGATGCTGAAGTTCAGCGAGTCGGCGTCGTTCGACCGCCGGCTGGCCAGCTTTGACATCGCCGGGAGCAAGGCCCACGCAGCGATGCTGGCGCACGTGGGGCTCCTGACCGCGAAGGAGCGGAAGGCGATCCACGCCGGCCTGGACGCCCTCCTGGAGGAGATCGTGGCAGGGCGATTTGTTTGGGACGAGCGGCTGGAGGACGTGCACATGAACATCGAGCACGCCCTCACCCTGCGGGTGCCCGCGGCGGCCAAGCTGCACACCGCCCGCAGCCGGAACGACCAGGTGGCGACCGACATGCGCCTCTTCTTCCGGGCCGCGGGCGGCGTCCTGGCCGGCGAGGTCCGGGCGGTCCAGCGGACCCTGCTGGCGGTGGCGACGCGCGACCGGGACGTCCTGATCCCGGGCTACACCCACCTGCAGCGGGCCCAGCCGGTCTTTGCCGCCCACCACCTCCTGGCGTGGATGGAGATGCTGGACCGCGACCGGCAGCGCTTCCTCGCGGTCGCCGCGCAGGCGAACGAGTGCCCGCTCGGCTCGGGCGCCCTGGCCGGCACCACGCTCCCGATCGACCGCGAGTACACGGCGGCCCTCCTCGGCTTCGTCGACGCCCAGGGCAGGCCGCGGGTCACCCAGAACTCGATGGACGCCGTCGCCGACCGCGACGTCCACATCGAGTTTGCGGCGGCGTGCGCGCTCTTCGGGGTGCATTTCTCGCGCATCGCCGAGGACCTGATCCTCTGGACCAGCGCCGAGTTCAAGTTCGCCGCGCTGCCGGACAGCTTCTGCACCGGCAGCTCGCTGATGCCCCAGAAGAAGAACCCCGACTCGTGCGAGCTCCTGCGCGGCAAGTCGGCCCGCCTGCAGGGCAACCTCCACACCCTCCTCACCCTCGTGAAGGGCCTGCCGCTCACCTACAACCGCGACCTGCAGGAGGACAAGCCGCCGGTCTTCGACAGCTTCGACCAGTCGGTCCTCTGCGCCCAGGTCCTCGCCGGGACCCTGGGTGGGTTGACCTTTAACCGCGACCGCTGCGCCGCGGCGGTCGCCGACCCGGCGCTGCTGGCGACCGACCTGGCGGAGTACCTGGTGGCCCGGGGCGTCCCGTTCCGCGAGGCCCACCACGCGGTCGGCGCCGTCGTCGCCCTGGCGGAGCGCAAGGGCTGCGCGCTCAATGCGCTGCCGACCGAGGAGGTGCAGCGGCTGCATCGGGGCTTCGGCGCCGACTGGACGGCGGTCTTCGACGTCAAGCGGGCCCTGGCCGCCCGCCAGGGCACCGGCATGCCGGGGCCCGGGCCGGTGGGTCGCCAGCTCGCCCGCTGGAAGCGCCTGCTGCGCTAGGTCCGGGCCTCGCCCACGGCATGCCCCGGGTCCGCATCCTCTCCGACCGCGTCGCCAACCAGATCGCGGCCGGCGAGGTCATCGAGCGGCCGGCGGCGGTCGTGAAGGAGCTGCTCGAGAACGCCCTCGATGCGGGGGCGACCCGCGTCACGGTGGAGTTCGCGCACTCCGGCCGGGCGCTCCTGCGGGTCGAGGACAACGGGCACGGGATGGACCCGGAGGACGCCCGCCTGGCACTCCAGCGCCACGCGACCAGCAAGATCGCCGACGCCGCGGACCTCGACCACCTGTCGACCTTCGGATTCCGGGGCGAGGCGCTGCCGTCGATTGCGAGCGTGTCCCGCTTCACCCTCCAGACCCGGGCGGCGGACCGCGACAGCGGGTGGGAGATCGAGGTCAACGCCGGCAAGGTGGTCCACGAGCGGGAATGCGGCCGGCCGGTCGGGACCCGCATCGACGTCGAGCACCTCTTCGAGCCCGTCCCCGCCCGGCGCAAGTTCCTCAAGTCCGACCGCACCGAGGCGGGCCACATCGTGACGTGCGTGCGGCTGTACGCGCTCGCCTGCCCGGGGACGGCCTTCGCCCTCTACGAGGACGGCCGCGAGATCTTCCGCTCCCCGGAGTGCACCAGCCTGGCGGACCGGGTGGCGGAGATTTACGGCCAGCAGGCGGCCGAGGGCCTCCTGCCGCTCGACTTCGCCGAGGACGGCCTGCGGCTCTCGGGGCTCATCGGGCGGGCGGGAGCGGGGCGGGGGACCCGCCACGACCTCCTGGCCTTTGTGAACGCGCGGCCGGTCGACAGCCGGACGATCAACGGCTCCCTGCTGGAGGCCTACCGGGAGTATCTGCCGGAGGGCCGGTTCCCGGTCGCGTTCGCCTTCCTCGAGTGCCCACCCGCGGACGTGGACGTCAATGTCCACCCGGCCAAGCGCGAGGTGCGCTTCCGGCGCGAGGCGGTCGTCCGCGGCTTCCTGATCCGCGCCGTGCTCGGACGCCTGCGCGAGTCACAGGCGCCGGTCCTGACCAGCTCGGCCGACCCGTTCACGATCACGCCCGAGCGCCCGGTGAGCCTGCCGGCCCCGTTTCATCCCTGGGTGAGCGAGCCGCCGTCGCCCTTTTTCTCGCCGCCCGCCGCCGTGGCCCCGCCGCCGCCGCCCCGGGCCTCCGAGCTCTCGCCGGCCTGGAAGTTCCTCGGCACAGCCCATGCCAGCTACGCCCTCTTCGAGACGCCCGGCGGCCTGGTCCTCCTCGACCGGCGCGCGGCCCACGAGCGGGTCTGGTACGAGCGCCTGCGGGCGCAGTTCCGCGCCGGCGGGGTGCCGGTCCAGCGGCTGCTGCTCGCGCTGACGCTCGAGCTCAGCCCGGTGGCGGCCGCGGTGCTGACCGAGCACCTCGCGTTCCTGCGCGGGAACGGCCTCGAGGTCGAGGAATTCGGCCGCAACTTCTTCCGGGTGGACGCACTGCCGGCCTGGATGGAGCCGGGCGACGCCGAGTCGTTCCTGCGCGACCTGGTCGGCGCCCTGCGCGAGGGACGCCTGCCGACCGCGGACCTGGACCTGGCCCGCGACGAGCTCGCCCGTTTGGCGGCGGCCAAGGCCGTGCGCCTGCCGGCCGCCACCACCGAGCGGGAGGCCCTGGGGCTCCTGCGCGACCTCTTCGACACCTCCTCGCCGGTCACCGCCCCGGGGGGGCGCCCGACCTTTGTCGAGCTCAACCACGGCGAATTGGCCCGCCGGTTCCAAAAATAGGGCGGCGTTTTTGCGTGACCGGCCCGCCACCCGGGGCGAGTCTGGCGGCGTACGGGTTCACCATTCGCATGCCCATCTCTACCCAGGAAGAAACGAAGCTCGAACAATCCGCGGATGCCATGAAGGCGCTGATCCAGCGCCACTTGACCTCCACCCTGGCCCGGTACGCGCCCTCCGCGACCCTGCGGGACTGGTGGATCGCCTCCTCGCTGGCGGTCCGCGACACGATCCACGAGCGGATGATCGCGACCCAGGTGGTGCACAACTCCCAGAACGTGCGGCGCATCTACTACTTCTCGATGGAGTACCTGATGGGGCGCCTCTACGAGTGCAACATGCTCGCCACCGGGACGACCGAGGCGGTGCGCAGCGCGCTCACCTCGCTCGGGGTCAGCTTTGACGAGGTCCGGGAGACGGAGATGGACATGGGCCTCGGCAACGGCGGCCTCGGCCGCCTGGCGGCCTGCTTCCTCGACTCGCTCGCCACCCTGGACTTTCCGGCCCTGGGCTACGGGATCCACTACGAGTTCGGGCTCTTCCAGCAGGAGATCGTGAACGGCAGCCAGGTCGAGCACCCCGACCGCTGGATGCTATTCGGCAGCCCTTGGGAGGTGGTGCGCGCCGACTACACCCAGGAGATCAAGCTCTACGGGCGGGTGGTGAACATCTTCGACGACAGCGGCAACTCCCGGCCGAAGTGGATCGACACCCGCACCATCCTCGGCGTGCCGCACGACATCCCGACGGCCGGCTTCGGGACCCGGACGGTCAACCTGCTGCGGCTCTGGGAGTCGCGCTCGTCCGACGACTTCGACCTGGCGGCGTTCAACTCCGGCGGCTACGTCGAGGCCGTGCGCGACAAGGCGGTGGGCGAGACGATCTCGAAGGTCCTTTATCCGAACGACAAGACCGAGAACGGCAAGGAGCTGCGCCTGGTGCAGCAGTACTTCTTCGTCTCCTGCTCGCTCCGGGACATCATCCGCCGCCACTTCCGCACCCCGGGCAACTCCTGGAAGAACTTCCCCGACAAGGTCGCGATCCAGCTGAACGACACCCACCCGGCCATCTCGGTGGTCGAGCTCATGCGGATCCTGATGGACGAGCAGAACATGGCCTGGGACGCCGCCTGGTCGATCGTGACTCGCACGCTGGCCTACACCAACCACACCCTGATGCCCGAGGCGCTGGAGAAATGGAGCGTCTCGCTCTTCGAGCGGGTGCTTCCGCGCCACCTCCAGATCATCTACGACATCAACGTCCACGTCCTGGCGCTCTGCGAGGCCAAGTGGCCGGGCGACAACGCCAAGAAGCGCGCCTGCTCGCTCATCGAGGAAAACGGCCAGAAGATGGTGCGGATGGCGCACCTGGCGGTGGTGGGCGGGCACGCGGTGAACGGCGTCGCCGCGCTCCACACCGCGCTCCTGCGCAAGGACCTGTTCCCGGAGTTCGACGCCCTCTACCCGGGCAAGTTCCAGAACAAGACCAACGGGATCACGCCGCGGCGCTGGCTGCTCGAGTGCAACCCGCGCCTCGCGGCCCTCGTCACGCGCAAGCTCGGCACCGCGGCCTGGAACCGGGACCTCGATCTCCTGCGCGGCCTGGAGAAGTTCGCGGACGACCTGGCGTTCCAGCAGGAGTTCATGGCGGTGAAGCGGGCGAACAAGGTCGACCTGGCCAAGGAGATCCTGGCCGAGATCGGCATCGTCGTCTCCCCGGACGCGATCTTCGACGCCCAGATCAAGCGCCTGCACGAGTACAAGCGCCAGCACCTGAACCTGCTGCACATCCTCGCCCTCTACCGCCGCCTCCTGCAGGACCCGACCCTCGACCTCTCCCCGCGGGTCTTCATCTTCGCGGCCAAGGCGGCGCCAGGCTACGACGTGGCCAAGAACCTGATTCGCGCCATCAACGTGATCGGCGCGCGGATCAACGCCGACCCGCGGATCAAGGACAAGATCAAGGTCGCCTTCCTGCCCAACTACCGGGTCTCCCTGGCGGAGAAGATCATCCCCGCCGCCGACCTGTCCGAGCAGATCTCGACCGCGGGCAAGGAGGCCTCCGGCACCGGCAACATGAAGCTGGCGCTGAACGGCGCCCTGACCATCGGCACCCTGGACGGCGCCAACGTCGAGATCCAGGAGGAGGTCGGCCCGGAGAACATCTTCATCTTCGGGATGACCGTCGAGGAGGTCGAGGCCAAGCGCGCCGCCGGCTACCATCCCTGGGACTACCACCGCGACGACGAGGAGCTGCGCGCCGTCGTCGACTGGCTGGGCAGCGACTACTGGACGCCGGGCGAGCACGGCGCGTTCGCGGGCATCCATGACACCCTGCTGAACGGCGGCGACCCCTACATGGTGCTGGCCGACTTCCGCGCCTACAGCGCCTGCCAGGCCCGGGTCGACGCCGCCTTCCGCAAGCGGGAGGCGTGGGCGCGGATGGCGATCATGAACACCGCCCGGGTCGGAAAATTCTCTAGCGACCGCACGATCCGCGAGTACGCTAAGGACATCTGGAGCCTCAGCCCCGCAGCCATCCCGTGACGTTCCTCCGCCTGCTCTGCCTGCTTGCGCTCGCCCCGGCGGCCCGGGCGGCCGACTTCTCCCCCGCCATCATCTACGACTTCGGCGGCAAGTTCGACCGCTCCTTCAACCAGTCCGCCAGCGAGGGTGTGCAGCGCTTCAAGAAGGAGACGGGCGTCAGCGTCCACGAGTTCGAGATCCAGAACGCCTCCCAGCGGGAGCAGATCATGCGGCAGTTCGCCCACCGCGGTGCCACCATCATCGTGGCGGTCGGCTTCACCCAGGCCTCGGCGGTGGAGACGGTGGCGAAGGAGTTCCCGGCCGTGCACTTTGCGATCATTGACGGGGTGGTCGACCTGCCGAACGTCGAGTCGATCAACTTCCGCGAGCAGGAGTCCTCCTACCTCTGCGGGGTGGCGGCCGCGCTCGCCACCAAGACGTCCAAAGTGGGCTTCGTCGGCGGGATGGACATCCCCTTGATCCGCAAGTTTGCGGTCGGCTACCGGGCAGGCGTGGCCGCGGTCGACCCGAAGATCGAGGTGATCGCGAACATGACCGGCACGACCCCGGCCGCCTGGACGAATCCCTCGGCCGGCGCCGAGCTGGCCAAGGGCCAGTTCGGCCGCGGCGTCGACGTGGTCTTCACCGCCGCCGGCGCCACCGGCATCGGGGTCATGCAGGCGGCGGCCGACGCCGGCCTCCTCAGCATCGGCTGCGACAGCAACCAGGACTACCTGCACCCGGGCAGCGTCCTCACCTCGGCGCTCAAGCGCGTCGACGTGGCGGTGTACACCGTCTTCACCGACGCGAAGAGCGGGCAGTGGAAGGCCGGCTCGAAGGTCCTGGGCCTGGCCGAGGGGGGCGTCGACTACTCACTCGACGAGTACAACCGCAAGCTGATCACGCCGGCGATGGAGCAGCGGCTCAACCAGGCCAAGGCCGACATCATCGCCGGCCGGATCTCGGTCCCCGAATACAAGGCCCCCTAAGGACGTGGGACCGAGCCGCCCAGCGCCCCCGGCGCCCAGAGGAGCGGGCGGACCCGCCCTCGAGCTGCGGGGGATCGACAAGCGCTTCGGGGCCGTCCACGCGAACCGCGCGGTCTCGCTGGTCGTGCCGCGCGGCTCGATCCACGGCCTGATCGGCGAGAACGGCGCCGGCAAGTCGACGCTGATGAACATCGTCTACGGCTTCCACCGGGCCGATGCCGGCGAGATCCTCGTGCACGGCCGGCCGGTCGAGATCGGCCAGCCCCGCGACTCGATCGCCGCCGGGATCGGCATGGTCCACCAGCACTTCATGCTGGTCGAGCGCTTCACCGTGCTGGAGAACATCATCCTCGGCGCCGAGGGCGGGCCGGTGCTCCGGCGGGGGCTCGCCGCCGCCCGCGCCGGCCTCGAGGAGCTCGGCCGCGACTACGGCCTCGAGGTGCCGCTCGACGCGGAGGCCGGCCTCCTGCCGGTCGGCCTCCAGCAGCGGGTGGAGATCCTTAAGGCGCTCTACCACCGGGCCGACATCCTGATCCTGGACGAGCCCACGGCTGTCCTCACGCCCGCCGAGGCGGACCAGCTCTTCCGGATGCTCGGCCGCCTGCGCGACCAGGGCAAGACGGTGCTCCTCGTGACCCACAAGCTGCGGGAGATCATGGCGATCACCGACCGGGTGACGGTGATGCGCCACGGCGCGGTCGTGCACGAGACCGCGACCCGGGACACCTCGCCGCCGGCCCTGGCTGAGCAGATGGTGGGCCGGGCGGTCCTCCTGCGGGTGGAGAAGGGCCCGGCCCGGCCGGGCCCGGTGCTCCTTGAGGTGAGGAACCTCGAGATCCGCGACCACCACGGGGTGGCGCGGGTGCGCAACGCGAGCTTCGAGCTGCGCGCGGGCGAGATCGTCGGGATCGCCGGCGTCTCCGGCAACGGCCAGTCGGAGCTCCTGGAGGCGCTGGCCGCGATCGGAACGCCGGCGGCCGGTTCGATCCGGGTCGGTGGCCGCGACCTGGCGGGCGGCCAGGTGGGCCCGCACGGCGCCCGGGCGCTGGGGATCGCCCATGTGCCCGAGGACCGCCTGCGGATGGGGGTCGTCGCCTCCTTCTCCGCGGAGGACAACTCCATCCTGGGCTATCAGGGCGGCGGGACCCTGAGCCGGGGCGGCCTCCTGCGGCGGGACCGGATCCGCCAGCAGTGCGAGGGCAAGATGGCGGCCTACGACGTGCGGCCGCCCAACCCCCGGCTCACCATCACCTCCTTCTCCGGCGGCAACCAGCAGAAGCTGGTCCTCGCCCGCGAGATCGACTCCGGTCCGTCGATCCTCCTGGTGGGCCAGCCCACCCGGGGGGTCGACATCGGCGCCATCGAGTTCATCCACCGCCGGCTGGTGGAGCTCCGGGACGCGGGCAAGGCGATCCTCGTCGTCTCGGTCGAGCTGGACGAGATCCGGGGCCTCGCCGACCGCATCCTGGTCATGGCCGGGGGCGAGATCGTCGGGGAGGTCGCGGGCGCCGAGGCCACCGAGGAGCGCATCGGGCTCCTCATGGCCGGGGTCAAGGGGGAGGCCGCGCGGTGAGGGCCGGGACCAAGCTGCCGCGGTGGGCCGAATACGGGCTCCTGCCACTCGTCAACCTGGTCGCCGCCCTGCTGCTGTCCGGCCTCATCATCCGGCTGATCGGCGAGAGCCCGTGGGCGGCGCTCAAGCTCATGGTCGCCGGGGCGTTCGGCGCCCAGGACGCGATCGGCTACACCATGTTCTACGCCACCGACTTTGTCTTCACCGGGCTGGCGGTGGCGGTGGCGTACCACGCGGGGCTTTTCAACATCGGGGGGGAGGGCCAGGCCTACATCGGCGGCCTCGGCGTCGGCCTGGTCGGATTGGCGTGCGGCGGCGGCCCCGCCTGGCTGGTCGTCCCGGCCGGCATCGCGGCCGGCGCGCTCTTTGGCGCCGCCTGGGCGTTCCTGCCGGGTTGGCTGCAGGCGAAGCGGGGCAGCCACATCGTCATCACGACGATCATGGCCAACTTCATCGCCTCGGCGCTCATGACCTACCTGCTGGTCAACGTCCTGATCAAGCCGGGCCAGCAGTCGCCGGAGTCGCGCGAATTCGGGCCGGGCGCGGTGATGCCGAGCGTCCACGACGCCCTCGCCAAGCTCGGCCTCAGCTTCGCCGACTCGCCCTTCAACCTGTCCTCGCTCCTGGCACTCGCCGCCTGCCTCTTCGTCTGGCTCTTGGTCTGGCGGACGCGGTGGGGCTACGCCCTGCGGGTGGCCGGCCAAAGCGCGCCCGCCGCGATCTACGCCGGGATCTCGCCGCCGCGGATCGTCATCGGGGCGATGCTGCTTTCCGGCGCCCTGGCCGGGTGCCTCGGCGTCAACGAGCTCATGGGCTCCGACCATCGCATCCTCCTGGATTTCCCGGGTGGCGCGGGAATTGTCGGGATCGCCGTGGCGCTGATGGGCCGCAACCACCCGGTCGGCATCCTCGCGGCCGCCATCCTCTTCGGGGCGCTCTACCAGGGCGGATCCCAGCTCTCCTTCGACATGCCGCACGTGAACCGCGACATGGTGATCCTGATCCAGGGGCTGGTCATCCTCTTCTGCGGGGCCTTGGAGAACATCTTCCGGCGGCCGCTCGCCGCCGTGCTCGGCGGCCGCCGGGCGCCCGCCTGACATGGACTTCTATCGCGACCTGATCCTGCTCCTGGCTGCGACCGTGCGGGTCGCGACCCCGCTCGTCCTCGCCGCGATCGCCGGCCTCTACTCCGAGCGCGCGGGCGTCATCGACCTTGCGCTCGAGGGCAAGATGCTGGCGGCGGCCTTCGCCGCGGCCGCCGTTTCCGCCGTGACCGGCTCCGCCTGGCTGGGCCTCGGCGCCGGCATTGCCGCGGCGTCGGCGCTGGCGCTCCTCCTGGCCTTCGCCTGCGTGACCCACCGGGGCAACCAGGTGGTCGCGGCCATGGCGATCAACATCGTGGTGGCCGGCCTCGGGCCGGCGCTGGCCCTCGCCTGGTTCGACCTCGGCGGGCAGACCCCGCAGCTGGACGGTCCCCACCAGCGGTTCCTCGGGCTGGCCTGGCCCGGGGCGGTGGCCGCGCTGCGCCACCCGCTGCTGGGCCTCCCCTATGCGCAGCTCGTGAGCGGCCACAACCTGATCGTGTACGGGGCGGCGGCGCTGGTGCCGGCCAGCGCATGGGTGCTCTACCGCACCCGCTTCGGCCTGCGGCTGCGCGCCGTCGGCGAGAACCCCCTGGCGGTCGACACCGCCGGCATCTCGGTGACCCTCCTGCGCTACCAGGCCTCCCTGATCTCCGGCGTCCTCTGCGGGGTCGCGGGCACCTACCTCTCGACCGCGGCCAGTGCCGGCTTCGTCCGGGACATGACCGCCGGCAAGGGCTATCTGGCCCTGGCCGCGCTGATCTTCGGCAAGTGGCGACCTTATCCGACCCTCGCCGCGTGCCTGCTCTTCGCGTTCGCCGACGCCGGAGCCGCTCGCCTCCAGGGCGTGGCCCTGCCGGTGATCGGCGTCGTCCCGGTGCAGTTCATCATCGCGCTGCCGTACATCCTGACCGTCCTGCTCCTCGCCGGCTTCGTCGGCGAGTCCGTCGCCCCGAAGGCCGTCGGCGTGCCCTATTCGAAGGAGAAGTAGCCGATGACCCTCGCGCAGCGCCTCCGCCGGCATCTCGGGCGCACCCCCCGGATCGCCGGGGCCCTCTTCGTCGCGGACTCGGCCACGGTGGTGGGCGATGTGGTCCTCGGCGCGGGCGCCAGCGTGTTCTACGGTGCGGTTCTGCGGGGCGACCTCAACGCGATCCGGGTGGGGCGGGGGACCAACATCCAGGACAATGCCGTCCTGCACCTGGCCGACGACTACGGCGTCCGGATCGGGGCGGACTGCACCATCGGCCACGGCGCCATCGTGCACGCCTGCACCATCGGCGACCGCTGCCTGGTCGGGATGGGCGCCACGGTGCTGGACGGCGCCGTCATCGGCCGGGAAAGCCTGATCGGGGCGAACGCGCTGGTGCCCCAGGGCTTCCGCTGCCCGGCCGGTTCGCTGGTGTACGGCGCGCCGGCCCGGGTGATCCGGCCCCTGACGCCGGCGGAGCGGCGCGGGCTGCGCCGCTGGGCGGCCAAGTACACCGCGGTGGCGCGCGCCCACGCCGCGCGTCAGCGCTCCAGCGTCAGGAACGTGTAGCGGTAGTTCGCGTCGGAACTCGGGCGCCGGGCGACCTCGCGCCACGCGAGGTGGCGCCACTCCGGGAAGTACCGGTCGCCCGCGATCTCGGCGTGGATGAGGGTGAGGTGCAGCCGCATCGGCCGGTTCAGGGTCAGCACCTCCGCGAAGATGCGCTCGCCGCCGTTGACGCAGATCTCGCCCGGCATCTCCTCGGCGGTCTGGAGCGCGCCGGTCAGGGACGGGGCCACCTGCACCCCGTCGGTGGCGAGGGAGGCCTTGCTCGTCACGACGACGCATCGCCGGCCATCCCGCCGGGCCAGGGGCCAGGTCTCATAGCAGATCCGGCCGAGGACGATCGTCTTGCCCGCGGTCTCGGCGTTGAAGAAGGCGGTGTCCTCCGGGATGCGCCAGGGCAGCCGGTTGGCCACCCCCATCACGCGGTTCTCCGCGCAGGCCGCCATCAGGTTGAGCATCTTGGGCATTACTCGATTCATGGGGGAAGGGGCGCGCCTATCCAAGCCCAAGGCGCGGCGGTCACGACGCGTTGCCACTTGTCACCCCGGGTCGGCCACCCATCATCGCGCCATGAAAATCGGAGTGCCGAAGGAGATCAAAATCGGGGAAACGCGGGTCTCGATGACCCCCAGCCTGTGCCGCCGCTGCGTCTCGCTGGGCGCGAAGGTCCTCATCCAGAAGTCGGCCGGCCTGAGCGCCGGGTTCACGGACGCGGAGTACCGCGCGGCGGGCGCCACGCTCGTGCCGACGGCTGCCGCGGTCTGGAAGGCCGCGGACCTGATCCTCAAGGTGAAGGAGCCGCTGGCGGCCGAGTACGATCTCCTGCGCGAGGGCCAGGCCCTCTTCACCTACCTCCACCTGGCGGCCGGCCCGGCCCTGGCGAAGGTGCTCCTGAAGAAGAACATCCTCGGCATCTCCTACGAGACGGTCGAGGGGGCGGACGGCTCGTTCCCGCTCCTGAAGCCGATGTCGCAGATCGCCGGCCGCCTGGCGATCCAGGTCGGCGCCTATTTCCTCCAGTCCCAGCACGGCGGCTCCGGGGTCCTCCTGGGCGGCATCCCCGGCACCCTCCCGGGCCACGTGGTCGTGGTCGGGGCGGGCAACTCCGGCGCCCACGCCGTGCAGATGGCCGCCGGCATGGGGGCGCGCGTCACCGTGCTCGACCTCGACACCCGCAAGCTGGAATCCCTCGACTCGGAATACCGCGGCCGGGTGGTCACCCTGATGTCCAATGTCGCCAACCTCGAGAGCAGCGTGGCCGACGCCGACCTCCTGATCGGCGCGGTCCTGATCCCGGCGGCCAAGGCCCCCATCGTCGTCAGCAGCGCCATGGTTGCCCAGATGCGGCCGGGCAGCGTGATCGTCGACATCGCCATCGACCAGGGCGGCTGCATCGAGACCATCCGCCCGACCTCCCACAAGGAGCCGGTCTACGAGCAGCACAGCGTCATCCACTACGCGGTGCCGAACATGCCCGCCCTGGTCGGCCGGACCTCGACCCAGGGACTCACCCAGGCGACGGAGCCCTACGTGGCCCTGCTGGTCCAGAAGGGGATCGAAGAAGCCCTGGCCGGGCACAAGGGCCTGGCCAGGGGCGTCAACACCCGTGACGGGAAGATCACCTACGACGCCGTCGCGAAGGCGCTCGGGTTTTCTTAGGCCGGCGCCGGGACGATCTTCACGCTCTCCAAGGCCACCCGGTCGATCGGCGTGCTCTTCTCCGACCCCGAGGTGGGGACGTTCGCGATCTGCTCGAGGACGTCCTCGCCGGCCACCAGGGCGCCGAACGCGGTGTACTGCTTGTCGAGGAAGCGGGCGTCGCCGTGGCAGATGAAGAACTGGCTGCCGGCGGAGTCCGGGCTCGAGGAGCGCGCCATCGAGAGGACGCCGCGCACGTGGGGCTTGGCGTTGAATTCCGCCTTGATCTGGTAGCCGGGGCCGCCGGTGCCGGGCATGCCCTTGGCCCCCTCCTTGGTGTTCGGGCAGCCGCCCTGGATCATGAAACCTTTGATGATGCGGTGGAACGCGGTGCCGTCATAGAAGCCGGCGCGGGCCAGCTTCTTGAAGTTTTCCACGGTTTTCGGGGCGACGTCCGGCCAGAACGCCACCGTCATTTCGCCAATGGACGTCGTGATGACGGCCTGTTCAGGGGTTGTTTTTTCGCTCATGGGAAGGCGGCTTCCACCAGCTCGCAGAGGTGGTGGATCAGGAAAAGGTGGCACTCCTGCGCCGCGGGCCCGTGTTCGCCCGGGACGATCAGCTCGCAGGTGGCGAGGCCCCGGGCCGGGCCGCCCCCGCGGCCGAGCAGGGAGAGCGATCGCAGCCCCAGCCGCTGCGCCTCCCGCAGCGCGGCCAGGATGTTGGGGGAGTTGCCGCTGGACGAGATCGCCACCACGAGGTCGCCCGGGGCCGCCAGGCCGGCGATCTGCCGGGCGAAGACGTGCTCGAAGCCGAAGTCGTTGCCGATGCAGGACAAGAGGGTGCCGTCGGTCACCAGCGAAACGGCGGGGAGGGAGCGCCGGGCCCCGCGGAACCGGCCCAGCAGCTCGGTCGAGAAGTGGGCCGCCTCGGCGGCGCTGCCCCCGTTGCCGCAGATGAGGAGCTTGTGGCCGCCCCGGAGGGTCGCGATCACGAGCTCGCCGGCCGCGTCGATGGCCGGCCGGATCCCCGCCAGGGCGGCGAGGGCCCGGGTGGTCTCGGCGAGCGACTGCTCAAACGTCATTCACCGATTCAAGCGGGCTGCGGACTTGCCCGCGACAGAATTTTTCGCCGTCTTGGAGCGATTCCCCCGGCACTTTCCCAGGGCCCCGGCCCATGCTGATCCGCACGCTTACGCTGAGCCACTTTCGCAACGTGGAGCTGGCGCGGCTCGCGTTTGACGGCCCCCGCCAGTTCTTGGCCGGCGCCAACGGGCAGGGCAAGTCGAACCTCCTCGAGGCGGTGGGGTGCCTGACCGCGCTGCGTTCCTTCCGCACGCCCGACGCCCGGCACCTGGTCCGGCACGGGCAGACGGAGGCGGGGATCGCCTGCGGGGTGAGCCGCGAGGCCGGCGGCGACGAGCAGGTGACGATCCGCCTCCGCCGGGACGGCAAGGAACTCTGGTACGGCGAGAACCGGGTCGGGCGGCTGGCCGACCACGTCGGCCGGTTCCCGACCGTGATCTTCTCCTCCCACGACCTCCAGCTGATCCGGGGGGCGCCGGCGCTGCGCCGGCGCTGGCTGGACCTCACGCTCGCCGCGATGGACGCCGAGTACCTGGGGGCGCTGCAGGACTACGCCCGGGCGCTGGCCGGGCGCAACAGCCTCCTGCGCCGCCGCGAGTCGTCCGCCGCCCGCGAACTCACGGCCTTCGACCGCACGCTGGCGCCGGCCGGGGCGAAGATCGTCGCCCTCCGCCGCGCCCGGGTCGCCGAGCTGGCGGCGGAGGTCGGGACCGCCTACGGCCGCCTGACCGGGAGCGAGGAATCGGCCGCGGTCCTCTACGCCTCGGACCTGGTAGGCCTCGGGGCCGACGGGATCCTGGCACGGCTCGAGGCCGGTCGCGCCCGCGACCTGCAGGCCGGCACGTCGCTCACGGGACCCCACCGCGACGACCTCTCCTTCCAAGTCGGCGGATCCGACGCCCGGGATTTCGCCTCGGAGGGCCAGCAGCGCTCGGTGACACTCGCCCTCCGGCTGGCCCAGGCAGCTTGGTTCCAGCGGTGCAGCCGGGTCCGTCCCGTGCTCCTGGCCGACGACGTGCTGGGGGAACTCGATCCCGCCCGGCGCGAGCGATTCTGGGCCGCGCTCGACCCGGAGGCCCAGGTGATCGCGACCGGCACGAGCCTCCCGGAAGGGGAGCGGGGCGCCTGGCAGGTGTTCGCGGTGGCCGGCGGAACCTTCACGCCGGCCGTCGGCCGGGGGGCGCCGCCGTGACCTTCACCGCGTGGCAATGGTTCCTGGCGGTCCTCGGCGCGCTCCTGGTCGGGATCGGCAAGACGGGCATCACCGGCCTCAGCCTCCTCTTCGTGGCCCTCTTTGCCGCCATCATGCCGGCGCGCCAATCGACCGGCGTCGTCCTGCCGCTCCTCATCGTCGGCGACATCGTGGCCTTCTTCTCGTACCGGCGGCACGCCTCCTGGTCCCACGTCTGGCGCCTCTTGCCCTGGGCCGGCCTGGGCGTCGTGGCCGGCGCCTTCGCGCTCGGGCGCATGAACGACCACCAGGCCCGGCTCGTCATCGGCCTGATCGTAATCGCCCTCACCGTCCTGCACCTCGCGCGCCGCGCCGGCCGGGTCCTGGCGGCCGACGCCTGGCCGGCCTGGTTCGCGCCGCTGATCGGCATCCTCGCGGGCTTCACGACGATCGTGTCCAACGCCGCCGGCCCGCTCATGGTCGTCTATCTCCTGGCGATGGGCCTGCCGAAGATGGAGTTCATGGGCACCGGCGCCGCCTTTTTCCTGATCCTTAATCTCTTCAAGCTGCCCTTCATGGTCGGCCTCGGGCTGATCAACGGGGGCAGCCTCGGCCTCAACCTCGCCCTGGCGCCGGCGGTCCTCGCCGGCACCGCGATCGGCCGCTGGCTCCTCGGCCGCATCAACCAGCGCCTCTTTGAAAACATCGCGCTCGCGCTGACCCTGCTCGCCGGCGTCCGGATGTTCTTTTAACGCCCGGGAAATCCGACGAGCTTATTCGATTTCCTATCGACCAAGATCAAGCCGTTTCGTGGCCCCATTCCCGGATAGCTGTCTCCGCCTCGATCGCGCGATCCCGGGTAACGAAGGCGCTACCGGGTTTGCCCAAAGGAACGCCTCCCATTCCGGTCATTTGGGCTCTTGGTTGATGAGCAACCAATAATGACCCAATTCAGCCACTGCGGCTGAGAAACTATCGAATCCCACCGGTTTGACGACGTAACTGTTGACGCCGAGTTTGTAGCTTTCGATCACATCTTGCTGTTCGCGCGAGGAAGTCATCATTACCACGGGCATAAGATGTGTCCGTTCGTCCGAGCGGATAGCTCTCAGCACTTCAAGGCCGTCCACTTTCGGAAGTTTTAAATCCAACAGCACGACCTTTGGATGGTTGTGGGGATCGCGGCCGATGTAGGCACCGGTTCCAAAGAGAAAGTCCAGCGCTTCCTGGCCGTCCCTCACGTGGACCACGCGGTTGGCGATGTTGCGTTTGTTCAATGCGCGTAATGTAACCTCCGCGTCGCGCGCGTTGTCCTCAACCAAGAGGATCTCGATAGCGGGGTTTGCGTTCATATGCTATGTTCCTTGAGTTGGAAGCGTAAAATAGAACGCCGCCCCTTCGCCCGGTTTGGATTGTGCTCTCACCTTGCCGCCGTGGCGGTGGATTACGCGCTGAACAATCGCCAGGCCGACGCCCGTGCCTTCAAATTCTTCCTCGCTGTGCAGCCGTTGGAATACGCCGAAGAGCTTGTCACTGAATCTTTCGTCGAAACCGACGCCGTTGTCTTTGACATAGTAGGTTGCCTCGCTGTCGCCACTCCACCCCCCAACCTCGATGACCGGCGCCGCCCGTTTGCCCGAATATTTGATGGCATTGCCAATGAGGTTATCGAAAACCTGCCTTAACAAGGCGATGTCACCCCGCGCCGGGGGGAGCGGTTTTAGTTCGAAACGCGCCATCTGGGTCGAAATCGGGGTGGTAAGGGTCATGCTCTCGAAGGCGGCGCGCGCCAGCATCGACATGTCGACGGAAGTGCTTGCGATCTGTTGGCGGCTCAGGCGCGAAAAGGCTAACAGGTCGTCGATCAGCCGGCCCATGCGCTTCGCTTCGCTGCTGACGACGTTCAACATGCGTTTGCCCTCGGCGTCGAGCTGCTCGGCGTGGTCCTCATGAAGCATTTGGACAAAGCTATCTATGCCGCGCAGCGGCGCGCGCAGGTCATGCGAGATCGAATAGGAAAATGCCTCAAGCTCCTTGTTGGCCGTCTCGAATTGGGCGGTGCGCTCCCTAACGCGCCGTTCCAAATCGGCATTGAGCTCGCGAATCTGTCTCTCGGCGCCCTTTCTCTCCGTGATGTCCCGGGCAACCTTGGAGGCACCGACGACCCGACCGTGACCGTCTTTGATCGGCGATACGTTCACTGAGAGGTCGATCGGCCGCCCGTCCTTTCTCAGCCGCACCGTTTCAAAATGCGCCACGTCCTCGCCTCGCCGGATCCGGTGAAGGATTTCTGTTTCTTCCCGCTGACGTTCGAGTGGGATTAGCCGCGTAATCGGTTGCCCTTGCATCTCGCTGGCCGTATAGCCAAAGGTCCTCTCGGCGCCGGCGTTCCAGCTTACGACCACTCCCTGAAGATCCTTGCCGATGATGGCGTCGTTTGACGATTCGACGATGGCCGCCAGCTTGTCCGAAAGCGCCTCGGCGTCCTTGCGCTCCCGGACGTCGACGTTAAAGTGAAAGAGCCCCAGGGACAAAATAGCGACGCTGAGGAATGCCCCGAGCGGCAGGATCAGGAAAGCGGCGGTGGCTGCGGCGGAGGATTCGATTTGCCGTATATCGAGCAACCGATATTCCTCGCCTCTCATCTCGCTGAGCACCTGTTGGATTTCATCCGTGAGGCCAACGCCTGAGTTTTCTGCGACCATTTGCTCCGCCGCGGCGAATCCCCGCAGTCTCCGCGCCGCGATGGTCCGGTCTCCGAAGGCAATTCGTTGCGTGACTAGCGGCTCCAGCCGGGAGAGTCGTTTTTGCTGACTGGGATTGTCGGAAGTGAGCCGTCGCATTTCGGCGATGTTTCGCAGTACCGCGGCCTTCTCATCCGCTCGAATTCTTAACATCGGTTCGTCACCGGTGATGATGAAGCCACGCTGACCGCCCTCGAGATCCGCTAAGCCGGCGGCGGCTGCGTTGATCTCTTTGAGGACTTCATGCGTGTGGCTCACCCAGGCCGATGCGTCGACCATCCGGTTGGTCAGATTGTACGTGGCGGCCGCGGCGGCCAGCATCACCGCCGTGGCCGCCACGCAGCCGGCCGTGATCCTCTTATCGAGGGCCCAGGTTAGGCCGCCCTCGGCCTTAACGAGCGCCAGAAGGATGACGCCCATCACGACCAATCCCGTGGCGGTGTGAATTGCCATGCCCGTGTACGACCACCAGCGCGCGTCGAGTAACCATTGCACAATGTAACCTCCCAGGCACAATCCTCCCACGACGATCACTTCCACGCCCATTGCCGCCATAAGAGGAATCCGGGAGCGTGCTTGTGCCGGACGCGCTGCGGCCAGAAGAGCGATTCCCACTAACAGGAAGCACAAAGCGGTCGCCGGTGACATTCGCCCGGGGCTCGAAGTTTCGGCGGTGACAGACGCGTCGAAAAAAGTTACCTGATCAATACCGAGATTCCGGCCAAGAACATATTCGGCTAGCGTCAGCGTGCTTAGCGTCACCACGATCCAGCCCGCGATTGAGGCCGAAAATCGGTGGCGGCTGGTCACCGTGACTGGCGACAAGAGCGCAAGGGCCGCGCCGCACAGAAGTGTGAGGATGGCGGTGTTGACCTTCATCGTCACCTGGCCGGGCAATACGCTCTTGAGCGCGCTCACTTCAAACGCCCAACCGGCCAGGACCACGATTCCGAGAGCGGTGACGCACAAGCTCAGCAGGAGGGCGATTTCTCGCCCTGAAGGGAACCTTCGCGGGCCGGTGGTCATTAAGCCTGTCGCGGGTGCTCCTGCGGGCGTGGCGAGCAGTACAAACGAGCGGTAAGCAACTTCAATTCTAAAGACGCCTCGAGTGGCTGCAACACATTCCGCAAGCGCCTGAAAGGGCGTGGACTTATGGAGTGGCTTCGAGTTCGGCCAGCGCTCAATCGGTACGACATTCGGCCGCAGGAAAATCTTCGGCGGTCAAGCGGACGGCCCTCACCTGCGACCTTTCCAGGGGGCAACCCGCAAAATCGAAAGCTTCGCCGCGGTCTCGCACGCTGCCGGCGCCTCAACCTCCCCAGCGAAAATTCTCGTTTCAGGTATCTCGGCGTCGTTTGGCTCGCCGCGGTCGTTGATTTGCCTCATTCGCTGATTTTGCAAACACGACCTAACGCAAGCCCGGCCGACGGGGAAGGGACCATTTGTCATCGGCCGGAACTAACCAACCTCCATCATTCGTTCCTGCACGCATGGTGGCGTCCTCTTGGATAATGATGGAATTTGACCAGTTGCCGAACCCTACGATGAAAGTCACCTACGTCTCCAGCCGGTGCAGTCGCAGCGGTATCCGTGGCTGCCGGAAAGCAGGCTGACCATCCATGGCCCGGATGACCTCACGGCAGATGTGGACGGCGAAGATCCAGGGCGCGCCCGTCCCGGCGCGCGCCGCCCCGCGGCGCGGGACCGCCGGCGGCGCCCTGGGGCTCAAGCAGACCTTCGCCGGGCTGGTCCTCGGGATCGACCCGTCGCTCCGCGGCACCGGCCTGGCGCTGATCGAGTTCGGACCCCGCGGCCCGGTCCTCCTGCATTGCCGCACCGTGCGGGTGGCCCCGCGGCGGACCATGGCGGTCGCCCTGGCCGAGATCCACCGCGCGGTCGCCGAGGTGCTCGCCCGGGCGCCGGGGGTCCGGCACGTGGCGCTCGAGCAGACCATCTACGTGCAGAATTTCCAGACCGCCCAGATCCTCGGCGCCGCCCGGGGCGCGGCCATCGCCGCGGCCGCGCTGCAGGGGCTGCCGGTGTTCGAGTACGCCCCGATGCGGGTGAAGCAGGCGGTCGCCGGGAGCGGCCGGGCCAGCAAGGAGCAGGTGGCGCGCACCGTGCGCGCGCTCCTGCGGCACGCCTCGACCCTGGCGCTGGACGAGTCCGACGCCGCCGGCGTCGCCTTCTGCCACGCCTACACCTGGCAGCCCTGACCTACGTCAGGACGGCCTTCAGCACCTTGCCCAGGTCGGACACCCGGTAGGGCTTCGTCAGGTAGCCGCAGAAGCCCAGGTCGAGGTACTGGCGGGCGATCTCGTCGTTGTCGTAGCCGCTGGACACGATGGCGCGGACGTCCGGGTCGAGGTGGTGGAGGGTCTTGAAGGTCTCCTCGCCGCCAAGGCCCCCGATCACGGTCAGGTCCATGATCACCGCGTCGTACGGCCGGCCCATGTTCAGGTAGCGCCGGTAGAGGGCGATCGCCTCCTCGCCGTTCTTGGCGATGTCGTACTTGTACTCGAGGGTCTCCAGCATCGTCGCGGTGAGGGCGCAGATGTGGGCGTCGTCGTCCATGAAGAGGACCCGGCCGGTCTGGAAGCGGCGCGAGGGGGCGGGGCGGGCCTGGACTTCGTCCGGCGCCTCCACCCGCGGCAGGAAGACGCTGAAGACCGTGCCCTCGCCGACGCTGGACTGGAGCCCGATCTCGCCGCCCAGCTTGCGGACGATCAGCAGCACGGTCGCGAGCCCGAGGCCCGAACCGTGCTTCTTCGTGGTGAAGAAGGGATCCCAGATCTTCTCCAGGATGCCGGCCGGGATGCCACTGCCGTTGTCGCGCACCTCGAACTCGACGTAGTCCCCTCCGGGCAGCGAGGCGATCTGGGCGGGCCCGAGGTGGACCATGCCGGCCTTGAGCAGCAGGCGGGCCCGGTGCGGGGCCGGCGGCATCGCCTGGAGGGCGTTCACGACCAGGTTCTGGAAGACCTGCAGAATCTGGCCGCGGTCGACCTTGACGAGGCCGGTGTTGGGGGCGACCTCGATCTTGACCTCGGCCATCGAGCCGACCGTCGCCACCTTGACCGCATCCTCCAGGATCTCCTTCGGGCCACAGGCAGTCAGCACGCCGGTCTGGCCCTTGGTGAACATGAGCAGCTGCTTGGTCAGCGTCTTCGCCGCGAGGCAGGCCTTCTCGGCGTCGGGCAGGAGCGAACCGTCGCGGTTGTCCTTGGCCAGGGCGACGCCGCCGAGGATGGTGGTCAGAAGGTTGTTGAAGTCGTGGGCGATGCCGCCGGCCAGGACGCCGAGCGCCTCAAACCGGTTGGCCTTGACCAGCTCGTCCGGGGTGAGGGTCATCTCGTCCGGATTGCGGAAGGCGATCGCGATCCCGCGCGGCTTGGCGTCGGGGCCATAGGCGGCCCGCGCGGTCCAGACGATCGGCACCACCTGGCCGCCCGCCGTCAGCACCGCCTGGTCGCCGACGAGGGGGAGCGGCCCGCTGGCGGAGAGGACCCGGTCGGCCACGTTGTCGGCGGCCTTGCCGGTGGTCCGGTCCACCAGCCCGAAGACCTGGTCCAGGGTCCGGCCGGTGAAGCCCTCGGGCGGGATGTGCAGGAGGCGGGAGGCCGCGGCGTTCGCGAAGAGGACGATGCCGGTCGCGTCGGTCGCGATCACGCCCTCCGACAGGGCGGCGAGCGCCTCCTCGAAGAGCGCGCGGGACAGGGCGTCCAGCGGGGCGGTGCCGGCCCGCGGGCCCGCCGGCTCGGCGGCCGTCGGCTCGGGCAGCGGGAAGGCGAAGCCCACCACGCGCTCGAGCGCGCGCTTGCGGTTCAGGGTGCGGTTGAAGCCCACGACCGCGGGGACGGTGCGGCCGTCGCCGGTGCGCAGCCGCAGGATCCGGGAAAAGGAGGCCTGGCCGGGCGCCTGGCCGAGCAGCCAGGTCTCGAGGCCGCCGGGACACTCGCCGAGGGGCAGGGCGTCGGCCAGCGCCGCCGGTCCGCTCGACGGCGTGCCGACGCCGCCCAACAGCCGCAGCCACGCCTCCGAGAACCAGGAGCGGTCCTCCGCGAAGTCGATCTCGAAGGCCGCCAGCGAGCCGTCGTCGGCCAAGGCCCGCAGCCGGGTGTCGCTCGCCACTACCACCTCCTCCAGCTCCTTGCGCTCGGTCGCGTCGATGTGGATGCCGACCACCCGCTCGAGGACCCCGGCGGGGCTCACCATCTGGAGCCCGACGCACTGGATCCAGGCCCAGTGCCCCTTCTTGTGCCGCATCCGGAAGTCCACGCTGAAGGGCCGGGCCCCCACCTTGAACTTGCGGCCGGCCTTGTCCGGCGCGGCGGCCGAATCCTCCGGGTGAAGCAGGGCGAGCCACGCCTCGTAGGTGTCGGGCAGCTCGGCGTCCCCGTACCCGAGCATGCGCTTCCAGGCGGGGGAGTAGAGGACCTTGCGGGCGGAAAGGTTCAGGTCGAAGAAACCGACGGGCCCGCCCTCGGCGAAGAGCTGCAGGGCGGCGGCCTGCTCGTCGGCGGGCGTGCCCCCGGCGGCGGGTGCCTCGAGCGCGCTCTCGAGGACGACCACGTAGCCGGCCATGGCCCCGAGGGCCTTTTCCGCCCGCACCGCCATCGGGCGCGGGCTGCCCTCCTTCGGCTGGACCGACAGGATCGCGCGCTTGTCGAGGAGCGCGCCGAGGACGATGTCCCACTGCGCCGCCAGCATCTCCGGCTCCTCGCTGACGATGTCCAGCGCGAAGAGGGAAGGGAAGAATTCGCCGACCAGCTCATCGGGGCCGGCCTGCCAGAGGGCCTTCGCCTCCTGGTTCGCGCCGATCACCTTGCCGGCGCCGTCGAGGAACAGGACCGCCGCTCGGGCCGCCCTCAGCCCGGTATTGGGGATGGTAAGGATCGGCGGCTTGGACGGGTCATTCACAGCGCGCCTTCAGTCAGCCATTTTCGCACCCGATTTGCGAGAAATTCGATGAAAACCGGCGCGTCGTTCGGGCAGGAAATCTTCTCAAATTGCTCACCACCAGCATCTAGGAAGGTCTGGCGACCGACCATCGATATTTCCTCCAAAGTCTCGAGGCAATCGGCCAGAAAACTGGGGCAGATGACGAGCAATCGCTTCACCCCGGACTGGGGCAGGCGCACCAACTCGAAGTCGGTGAAGGGCTGGAGCCACGGCTCGCCGGCCAGCCGGGACTGGAACGACATCGAGTACTTGCCGGCCGGCAGCCCGGCCCGGGCCGCGAAGGCCGCGGTCGTGCGCACGCATTGGGCGCGGTAGCAGGTGGCGTGGGCCGGCGAGCAGGTGGCGCAGCAGTCGGCGACCTTGGTGCAGTGAGCGTGGGACGAGTCGGCCTTCCGCAGGTGGCGCTCGGGGATCCCGTGGTAGCTGAAGAGGAGGTGGTCGAAGGGCTGCGCGAGCGCCGGGGCCGAGACGGCGTGGAGCATCTCGATGTAGTCGGGGTCGCCGGAGAAGGGCTGCACGCAGCTCACGCGGATCCCGGGCGCCTGGGCCGCGAACTCCTCGTAGATCCGCACCACCACCGTCTCCCACGAGGCCATGGCGTAGTGGGGGTACTGGGGGAAGACCAGCACCTCCTCGACGCCCGCGGCGGACAGGGCGGCGACCGCGGCGGGGATCGACGGGTGGCCGTAGCGCATGGCCGCGGCGACGGGGATTTCCCCCCCGAGCCGCGCGGCCAGCCCGGCGCGGACGTGCTCCGAGGTGACGAGCAGGGGGGATCCCTCCGGGGTCCAGATCTTGGCATAGGCGTGGGCGGTCCGCTTCGGCCGGCGGGGCAGGATGACCGTCTCCAGCAGCAGCCAGCGCAGGGGGGCGGGCAGGTCGAGCACGCGTCCGTCGCCGAGGAATTCCCGCAGGTAGCGCCGGACGTCGGGCACCGCGGTCGAATCCGGCGAACCGAGGTTGGCGAGGAGGACGGCGCGCTTCGGCATTGGCCGATTCCACCGCCCCGGCCAAGCCGGCGTCAAGCCGCGCCTCGACAGAATCGGATCAGCCGGATCAGGCTGTGGAAGTTCTCGGGCGCGATCCGGTCGGTGACGACGGTGCGCGGGAAGTTGTGCTCCACGTCGAGGTGGACGCCGTCCTGCGAGCCCGGGCGGACGAAGTCCTCGACGAAGTCCATGCCGCCGCGCGAGCGCATCCAGCGGTAGTAGGGGTCGGGGTCGTCGGACTCGATCAGGACGTCGTCGCGCAGGAAGACGTGGCAGTAGAGGGTGAGGTCGCGGAAAGACGAGAACCAGGTCGGGGGATTCACCAGCTGGTCTCGGATGATGAGGGTCATCAGGTTCCCCGGAAGGATGGCTCCGGTTTAGCAGGTTCCGTTCCCAACGGCAGATTTTTCTTTCCCGCGGTGGACAGCGCCGCCGCCGCCGCGTACGGTTGACGCTCCACATGAGCTCCTTCGGCAAACCCGTCCTCCTGGTCATCCGCGACGGCTGGGGCGACAACCCCCATCCCGAGCAGGAGAAGTTCAACGCGACCCACCTGGCGAAGAAGCCCTGCGACGACCGGCTGCATGCCGAGTCCCCGGTGGCGCTGGTCCGGGCGAGCGGCCTCGACGTCGGCCTGCCCGACGGGGTCATGGGCAACAGCGAGGTCGGCCACGAGAACATCGGCGCCGGCCGGGTCGTGAACCAAGAGCTCGTGCGGATCAACAAGCTCTTCACCGACCGCCTCCTGGCGTCCAACCCCGTCTGGAAGGGCGTTGTCGAGCGGGTGAAGGGCAGGGGCGGCCGGCTGCACCTGATGGGCATCGTCTCCGACGCCGGCGTCCATGGGATGCTGGAGCACCTCTACGGCCTCCTGGCCCAGGCCAAGGCCGACGGCGTCGCCCCGGACCGGGTCTTCATCCACGCGTTCACCGACGGGCGCGACACCCCGCCGCACAGCGGCCTCGGCTACGTGCAGCAGGTGGACGCCAAGTGCCGGGAGCTCGGCATCGGCCGGATTGCGACCGTCTGCGGGCGGTTCTGGGCCCTGGACCGGGACCACCGCTGGGACCGGGTCCGGCAGGCCTACGACCTGCTCACCGGCCGGCAGGTCGCGGCCACCGCCCCTGACGCGGCGGCCGCGGTCCAGGCCTACTATGACCACCCGCTGGGCCCCAGCCAGGGCGGCGACGAGTTCGTGACCCCGACGGCGGTGACCGGCCCGGACGGGAAGCCGCTGGCCGCGATCGGCGACGGCGACGCCGTCGTCTTCTACAACTACCGCGGCGACCGCCCGCGGGAGATCACCAAGGCCTTCACGGTCGACGGTTTCAAGGACTTCGACCGCGGTCCCAAGCTCGACCTCTTCTACGCCACCATGACCGAGTACGAGGCGGGCCTGCCCGTGCAGGTGATCCTGCCGAAGCCGGAGAAGCTGAAGAACATCCTCGGGCAGGTGGTGGCCGACGCGGGCCTCAAGCAGTTCCGGTGCGCCGAGACCGAGAAGAACCCGCACGTCACCTTTTTCTTCAACAACTACCGCGCGGACCCCTTCCCGGGCGAGGACCGCGGGTGCCCGGCCAGCCCGAAGGTCGCGACCTACGACCAGCAGCCGGAAATGTCGGCGACGGAGGTGACGAAGGTCGCCAAGGCGGCGATCCTCTCGGGGAAGTACGCCCTCGTGGTCGTCAACTACGCGAATCCGGACATGGTCGGCCACACCGGCTCCCTGCCCGCCGCGATCAAGGCGGTGGAGGCGACCGACGCCGGGGTCGGCGAACTCCTCGAGGCGCTGGCCTCGGTCGGCGGCCGGGCGCTGATCGGCGCCGACCACGGCAACTGCGAGCAGATGTGGGACCCGGTGCACAACGCGCCCCACACCTCGCATACCCTCAACCTGGTCGAGTTCTTCGTGGTCGGCGACGGCTACGCTGCCGGCCGAACGAAGATGCGCGCCGGCGGCCGCCTGGCCGACGTGGCGCCGACGGTCCTCGACCTCATGGGCCTGCCCCAGCCGACCGAGATGACGGGCCAATCCCTGGTGCTGCCCTGACGCCGGCCCCGCGCCTAAGAATCGGGTTGCCCCGGCCCTCCGCAGCCGGCTACCTCTCTCCTTCGCCCGCGACGAAGACCCCACCATGCCACGCTCCCACCACTGCGCCCAGCTGACCCCCGCGGACCTCCAGAAGTCCGTCGCCCTCTCCGGATGGGTCGACTC
>Ga0302314_10001293_pt1 | contig 46802 bp, 34 predicted proteins | sample III_Palsa_N2_3_FD_200533 | JGI IMG/M metagenome (GOLD analysis project Ga0302314, IMG submission 200533) | Peat permafrost microbial communities from Stordalen Mire near Abisko, Sweden - III_Palsa_N2_3 | ecosystem: Environmental > Terrestrial > Soil > Palsa > Peat permafrost | place: Sweden...
GCCACCGGGTAGCGGAACGGCAGCGTGCCGGCGATCTGCGCGAGGGCGGGCGCGGCCCGGTCGCGACCGGAGGCGATCAGCTCGAGGCCGGGCGGCCACTGGATCGCGACGGCCGGGTCGTCGAATGCGAACCCGCTCTCGGACTCCGGGTCGTAATAGGCCGAGGTCTTGTAGGCGACGTCGGCCACCTCGGAGATCACGCAGAAGCCGTGCGCGAACCCGTCGGGGCAGAGCAGCTGACGGTGGCGCTCGTCGTCCAGCTCGTACCCCTCCCACTGGCCGAACGTAGGGGCGCCGACGCGGATGTCGACGACGACATCGAAGATCTTCCCGCGCGCGCAGCGGATCAGCTTCGCCTGCCCCGGCTGGAAGTGCATGCCACGGACGATCCCGCGGCGCGACCGCGAGTGGTTGTCCTGGACGAAGTCGAGCTCGATGCCCGCGTCTTCAATCGTGTCGCGGCGGTAGGTCTCGACAAAGAAGCCGCGCTCGTCGCCGTGGACGACCGGCTCGATCAGCAGCGGTCCCTCCAGGCGGGTCGGGATCAGTCGCACGGACGTCAATTTAGAGGCTGCCGCGTCGGCGCGTGGCACAGCGCATCGATGCGCGCCCGAGCCGCCTGGGCGAGTCAAGTCCACCACTCTGTCGAGGTTTCCGGTGCTGAACGCCGGAAAGGTCGACAGAGTCGTTTAGCCGATGGTTTAGCCGGAGCCGAGCGCTCTAGTTGAACGCTCGCGCTCCAGCAGCGCCACGTCGGCGTCGACCATCATCCGGATCAGATCTTCGAAGCTAACGACCGGCTCCCAACCGAGCACGGTCCGCGCCTTGGTCGCGTCACCGATCAGGTGCTCGACCTCGGCGGGACGCATGAACTGCGGGTCGATCACAACGTGGTCGTCGATCGAGACTCCGACGTGGTCGAACGCGACCTGAAGGCATTCCTGCACCGAGTGCGCCGTCCCGGTCGCGATCACGAAATCGTCGGCGACGTCCTGCTGGAGCATCAGCCACATCGCGCGCACGTAGTCGCCGGCGAACCCCCAGTCGCGCCGCGCGTCCAGATTCCCGAGGCGCAATTCCTTGATCAGTCCCAGCTTGATCGCCGCCGCATGCCAGGTGATCTTGCGGGTCACGAACTCGAGCCCCCGACGAGCGCTCTCGTGGTTAAAAAGGATTCCGCTGGTGGCGTGCAGGCCGTACGACTCGCGGTAGTTGACCGTGATGAAGTGGCCGTAGACCTTGGCGACGCCGTACGGCGAGCGCGGATAGAACGGCGTCTTCTCGGTCTGCGGCACCTCGAGCACCTTGCCGAACATCTCGCTCGAGGAGGCCTGATAGAAGCGCGCCTCCGGACAGACCTCGCGCATCGCCTCGAGCAGACGCGTGACCCCGATCCCCGAGAACTCCGCGGTCAGCGTCGGCTGCACCCACGAGGCGGCGACGTAGGACATCGCAGCGAGGTTGTAGATCTCGGCCGGCTGAGAGGCGCGGAGCGCGTCGACGAGCGAGCGCTGGTCGAGCAGGTCACCCTGGTGAAGCGACAGGCGGTGGCGGATGTGGTCGATCCGGTCGAACTTCTCGGTTGAGGACCGGCGGACCATCCCGTGGACCTCGTAGCCCTGGTCCAGCAGGAACTCGGCGAGGTAGGAGCCGTCCTGGCCCGTGATGCCGGTGATCAGTGCGCGTGGCATGTGCGGCAAGGCTATCCGGGACCGCTCTGGGCCGTCGCGCTGGGCGCTCGCCGCAGCTCGCGAGCGCCCGGTGCTCGGGAATCTCCGCCGCGAATCGGAATACAATCGCGGCGGTGTACGAAGTCTCGCCGGACCACGCGGGTACCGTCGACGAGGCCGCTCGGATCGCAACGATCGTCCGCCAGGTGGTGATCACGCAGTCCAAGCGCGCGAACGTCGGACACATCGGCTCGGCGCTTTCGATCGCAGACATGATTGCGGCCCTGTTCGCTGGCCCGCTCGCGGGTACGCGGCGGGGGGACGCGGATCGAAACCGATTCGTGCTGTCGAAGGGACACGCGGCGCTCGCGCTGTACGGGGCACTGCATGCATGCGACCGGCTGACAATCGAGCAGATCAACAGCTTCTGCGCCGACGGGACCGAGGTCGTTGGCCATCCCGAGCACGTCCTGGACGGGGTCGATTTCTCCACCGGGTCACTTGGCCACGGCTTGTCGCTCGCCACCGGCGCGGCACTGGCGGCGCGGCTGCAGCGCTCACGGCGGCGTGTCTTCGCGCTGATGAGCGACGCCGAGTGCAACGAGGGCTCGGTCTGGGAGGCGGCGATGTTCGCCGCCCACCATTGCCTGGGGAACCTGACGGCGATGGTCGACGTCAACGGCCAGCAGGCGCTCGGCTACACGCGCGACGTGATCGACCTGGAGCCGCTCAACGATCGCTGGGAGAGCTTCGGCTGGGAGGTTCGCGAGGTCGACGGCCACGACCTCGGGGCGCTCCTCGAGACGCTGCGCCCGTCCCGCCGCGAGGACGCGCCCGACGCGGCGGCGCCGCGTGTGATCCTGGCGCGCACGACGTTCGGCAAGGGCGTCTCGTTTATGGAGGGACGGATCGAGTGGCATTACCTGCCGATGTCCGATGCGGAATACGGGATTGCGGCGGGCGAGGTTGAGGTGAGCGTCGGTTGAGGCGCGAGCTGGTCGACACCCTCGTCAAGCTGGCAACCGAGGACGAGCGGATCGTCCTGCTGACGGGCGATCTCGGCTTCGCCGCGCTCGAGCCGTTCGCAGAGAGCTTCCCGGACCGCTTCTTCAACGCCGGCGTCGCCGAGCAGAACATGGTCGGGATGGCGACTGGACTCGCCGAGGCCGGCTTCACGCCGTACGTGTACTCGATCTCGACGTTCGCGTCGATGCGTCCGTACGAGTTCATCCGCAATGGCCCCGTCCTGCACCGGTTGCCCGTCCGCGTCGTCGGCATCGGCGAGGGCGTCGATTACGGACACAACGGGATGACCCACTACGCGCTCGAGGACATCGCGCTGATGCGGCCCCAGCCCGGGCTGACGGTGGTTGTGCCGGCCGCCTCCGAACAGGTGGACGCTGTGCTGAGAACGGTGCAACCGCTGCCGGGCCCGGTGTACCTGCGCGTCAGCAAACAGTCGGTCTCGGTCCCCGCACTGAACGGTCGCTTCGAGCTCGGACGCGCCGAGCAGCTCACCGAGGGCGACGACGTCGCGATCGTCGTGATGGGTGGGATGTCGGAGTACGCGCTGGCAGCCGCCCACGAACTGGAGAGCGTCGGCGTCGGGGCAAGCGTCACGGTCGTCTCGTCGGTGAGTCCGCCGCCGGTGAGCGATCTGATCGCGACCCTCAGCTGCGTACCGGTCGCCCTGTCGGTCGAGGCGCACTACATCACAGGCGGACTCGGCTCGATGCTCAGCGAGATCATCGCCGAGCACGGGCTCGGGTGCCGTCTCGTTCGCGCGGGCGTTCGCGACCTTCCGATCGGAATCTCCGGCGCCCGCGGCTACATGCATGACAAGCTGGGGCTCAGCCCCAAGCGCCTGACGGCGACCGTGGTGCGCGCCCTGGCGATCCGTCAACAATGACCCCCGTGACAGCCAGGAGATGGAGGCTGTGAAGCTCTCGGCCGTGATCGCCTGCTACCGCGACGCCCCCGCTGTACCGATCATGCACGAACGCCTGGTCAAGGTGTTCGGCACCATCGGCTGCGACTACGAGATCATCTTCGTCAACGACGGCTCACCCGACAACGCGCGGGAGGTCCTCGCCGAGCTGGCGCAGCGGGATCCTAAGGTGGTCGTCATCAACCATGCCCGGGCCTTCGGCTCACAGAGCGCATTCACCTCCGGAATGCAGATCGCGACCGGTGACGCGGTCGTCCTGCTGGACGGCGACCTCCAGGACCCTCCAGAGCTGATCGCCGAGTTCGTCAAGCAATGGCAAGGCGGCTACGACGTCGTCTACGGCGAGCGGGTCAAGCGCGAAGCATCGCCGTTCATGCGCTTCGCCTATCGGCGGTTCTACCGCGTGTTCAAGCGCCTCGCCTACGTCAACGTGCCGCTCGACGCGGGCGACTTCGGCTTGATCGACCGTCGCGTCGTCGACGCGATCAACTCGCTGCCGGAGAAGAATCGCTTCCTGCGCGGCCTGCGAGCCTGGGTCGGCTTCAAGCAGCTCGGCGTCCCCTACGTCCGGCCGGAGCGGATGTTCGGCAAGACGACCAACTCGCTGCGGAAGAACGCAGGATGGGCTCGCCGAGCGATCCTCTCCTTCTCTTACGTGCCGCTCGACATGATCACCGCGTTGGCCCTGGTGATCGTTCTGCTTTCAGCGCTGGCGCTGGTGTTCGAGGTCGTGGTCCGGATCGTGGATCCGTCGGCTGCGCCGAAGGGCTTCACGACGGTCATCGTCGTTGTCCTGTTCATCGGCGGCATCCAACTGCTGTGCCTCGCGATCATCGGCTCCTACCTGGCGCACATGTACGAAGAGGTCAAGGGACGACCGTCGTTCATCGTCGAGTCGATCCTCAACCGACCGACCGCCGAGCGCTCACAGGATCGGCCATTCGATCGTGTTGCAAAGGTCGGCGAGACGTCCGCCGCTACGGCAGAATCGTCCCAGCCGCCGCCGGCGGCATCACCCGACAGCGAGCAGAGAGCGGCCCTCCACCAATGACCACGAATCCCGAAACACTGCTGGAGCACCTGCAATCGACCGCGTGCGCGATCTGTGGCCCCGGCGCACCCAGTGAGGAGCTGTACCCGGCAAACCTCGATCCCGGAGCCTTCACCGCAGCTGTGTTCTCGGCGAGGCGGCTGCCCGATCAGATCCACTACCGGATGGTGCGATGCAGCCAGTGCGGCCTCGTCCGGTCCGATCCAGTACTGGGCGCCGACGCGCTGGCTGAGCTCTACCGCGACTCGACCTTCGACTATGCAGACGAGCTCGAGGGATTGCGCGCGACTTACGGCGCTGCACTTGACCGAGCGGGCGCCCTCCTGAGCTCACGCAGCGGACTGCTCGACGTCGGCTGCGGTAGCGGCTTCGTGCTCGAGGTGGCGGTGGAGCACGGCTGGACAGAAGTCCACGGTGTCGAGCCGAGCCGCGACGCGATCGCCAAGGCAGCTCCGGGGATCGCGCCGCTGATCGTGCAGGACGTCATGCGCCAAGGCCTATTCGACGAGGGCTCGTTATCGCTGGTGACGTTGTTCCAGGTGCTCGACCACATGCCGGATCCGATTGGGCTGCTGCGCGACTGCCGCGGGACCCTGCGACCCGGTGGCGTGATTATGGCGTTCAACCACAATGTCGCAGCCTGGTCTGCCCGGCTGCTTGGGGAGCGAAGCCCGATCGTCGACGTCGAGCACACATTCCTCTACTCGCCTGAAACGATGCGACGGCTGTTCTCGGCGGCCGGCTTCACCGTGCTCAGCGTCAACCCGGTGCGCAACACCTACTCGCTTTCATATCTGACCCACCTCGTACCGCTGCCCCGCGCGCTGAAGCAGCCGTTGATTCCCCGCCTGCGTGCGTCAGCGATCGGGCGACGCCAGCTGACCGTTCCGCTCGGCAACCTCTGCCTGATCGCCCGCCGCGACGGATGAAGGCGCTGGTCACGGGCGCCGGCGGTTTCGTCGGCGCCAATCTCGTTCGCGCCCTGCTGACTCGCGGCCACGAGCCGGTCGGGGCGATCCGGCCGGGCGGCGATCCATGGCGCCTCGTGGAACTGGGGAGCAGCGTGGCGCAGCTGGAGGTCGACCTTGGCGACATCGATGCACTCGAGCGGGCCGTGATCGCCGAGCGCCCAGACGTGATCTTCCATCTCGCCGCACACGGTGCCTACTCATGGCAGCAGGACTTTCCGAGAATGCTGTCGGTGAACGTCCTCGCGGTCGACGCTCTCCTCAGGGTTGCGAGTCAGTGCGGCGCCGCCGTGGTCAACGCCGGGACATCCTCGGAGTACGGATATCAGGATCACGCGGCGCGGGAAGACGAGCTGGTAAGACCGAACTCCCACTATGCCGTCACGAAGGCCGCGGCCACCCACCTCTGTCAGCTCGCCGCGTCGGCGGACGGGGTACGCGCCGTCACGCTACGGCTGTACTCGATCTACGGGCCGTGGGAGGAGCCCGGGCGGCTGATGCCGACGCTCGTCAGATCTGCCTGCGCCGGTGGCTGGCCGCCGCTCGTCGGCCGAGGCACCGCTCGAGACTTCGTCTGGGTCGAGGATGCGTGCGAGGCCTTCCTGAGTGCCGCCGACGCCGTGCTCCGCGGTGACCGGGGGTTTGTGTTCAACATCGCCAGCGGCACGCAGACGACGCTCGAGTCGCTGGTCGCCGTTGCGGCCAGCGTGTTCGGCGTGCAGCTCGAGCCCGAATGGGGAACGATGGCTGGGCGGGCGTGGGACACATCGGTTTGGGTGGGAGATGCGACCTCCGCCGCCGAGCATCTGGGTTGGCGCGCCCAGACCTCACTCGAGGACGGCCTGGCGCGGATGGGCGCGTGGCTCTCCGAGCACCCCGAACTGGAGGTACGGTACGGATGAGGCGAGGCGGCGCAGCACCTGAGAACATGGTCCTCCGCGAGGGAGAGCGATGGCGGCCGCCGATCTTCGTGCCGCTTGACAATCGGCGCGCGAGGCTGATGGCGGTCCTGCGCAGGTTCTTCGATCTCCAGGCCGGGTCGCTGTGGTTGCATCTGGCGCCGGTGCTCTCCCAGGCGAGCGGCACGATCGCCGACATCGGCTGCGGAGCCCAGCCATATCGTGGCTTGCTGCGCGAGGGCACGCGCTACATCGGACTGGACACCGAGCAGTCTCTCGAGCACTTCGGCTACGCGGTTCCCGACGTGAGGGCGATCGGATCCGACGGCCGCTGGCCCCTGGAGGAAGGAGAGGCTGACACGATCCTCGCCACCGAGACACTCGAGCACGTGCCCGAGCCCTCGGACTTCCTCGAAGAGGCGTTCCGGACGCTCCGCCCCGGAGGCCGGCTGATCATCACCACCCCGTTCGCGGCCCGCTGGCACTACATCCCGCACGACTACTGGCGGTTCACGCCAAGCAGCCTACGATTGCTGCTGGAGCGAGCCGGGTTCGAGGACGTTGTCGTGTACGGACGCGGCAACGAGACGACGGTCGCGTGCTACAAGCTGCTCGCGGTGCTCCTCCCGCACGTCCTGCCCCAGGGCGAAAACGGGACGCCCCACCTTCGCCCTGCCGGGCTGCTGCTGATGCCGCTGATCGTACCGCTGACGGTGATCGCCAACCGCTCGCTCCGCCAACCGGCCGGCGACGACTGTCTTGGCTTCACGACGTTCGCAACACGACCCCGCTGAGGGCTTCTGGGTCAGCCCAGAGGCGAACTCGGGAGGAACGGAGTGATCGCCACCCCTGAGATCACGGGCGTGGCGTAATGAACGTCCAGTGAACGCGGATCGCCCGGAGCGAGCGTAACCGGCGCGGTACTCGCGAAGCTGATGGCGCTCGTGCCCGGCGGCACTGTGAAGGCGAACTTGATCGCATGCGGAGTATTGGTGACGGTGAAGTGTGCCACCGTGCCGCCCGGAGCCGTGACCGTCAGGCGGTAATGGCCGGGAGCGAGGGTCTGCACATCGGAGAAGAACTCCACCTGTCGCGCCGCATGGGTGTCATTGTCGACGGTCGCCTGCGCGTCGGGTAGCGACCAGCGCGAGCCCTCAGCCTCCGCGCCGTAGAAGCCGCTGCCCCAGGTGATCTCCGGCGGATGGAGCATCGCATTGCGCAGGCCGGCGATCTGCGCGGCGGTGTAGCGCTTCCGCAGATGTGCGGCGAACGCTCGAAGGTCGAAGAACAGAAACCGTCCATTGAGACTGCCGATCGGGGGCGAACCGAGCACCGTCTGGATCTCGCTCGCCAGCGACACAGCGTTGTCGGTGTAACCGTAGCGATCGATCCACACCCCGCTGAAGCCGGCGGCCACAACTCCGTCGAGGAGCGTCTGAATCGGGAGGCTCGTCGTCTGGCTCTCCCAGTCCGCCGCCCGTCCCTTCATCGCCCCGTAGCTCCAGCGCAGGCCGGTGGTCGTCTGGATGTACCCGCGCCCCTCGTCATAGTCCGTCATCCGGTCGACCGGCGGGTTCTCCGGAAACGGCACGTAGGGCAGTTCGAAGACCGCCGAGCCGTGCGGCAACAGCGATTGAATCTCCTCGACGAACGCGCTGTCGCTGTCGTAGGAGGCGACGTTAGCCGCGTAGGGAGGGATGGCGTCGGAGCTCGATTGGTCGTAGATCCCGAACACCAGCACCCCGGCGAGCGCCGGCGCCCACCACCACCGCCGCGCCGGCGCGAGCCGGCGGTGCAGGGCGTCCAGGCCGACCCCCACAGCAGCCAGCGCAAAGAACGAGATGAAAATCGAGATCCAGTCCCAGACACGGATCTGGGGAGTCACCAGATACGCGATCAGCGTCGATATGCCACCGAAGGTCCCGCACAGGAAGGTGATCAGCGCAGCAAATCCGAGCTGTCGATGCTGTTTCAGCAATGGTCCGGCGCGACCGAATCCGAGCACAGCGCAGAGCGCGACACCGCACAGCCAGAGAAAGCCGAGGGCCGACACAACGCCAAGCGATTCGTCGCCCGCGCCCGGCACGATCGTGGTGGTGTCGAACCGCTGCCGCAGATCGTTGAGCGGTCCGATCCGGTCGCCGGGAACAGGAAACACCAACGAGGTCAGGCTCAGCGAATAGATCTCGCTCTCCTGAGGCAGCCGCTGAGCCACGAGTGCGTCCTTGCCGTGCTCGTGCTGGTAGACGATGGTGGGCGCGTCGTCGATCAGGATCATCGCTCCGATGGCGACGAACACCATCGCCGCGGGAACGAGCGGCCGTGGCGATCGCGCGGACAGCGCCGTCGCCGCACCCGCCAACGCGATCAACACCATTGTGAAAGCGGCGTAGTAAACCCCGATCGACCCGATCAGAACGCACAGCACCAGCCGGAGGAGCGGCCTTGTGGGGAGCCAGGCCCGCCAGTCGAGACGTCGGGACCCTCGACTGATCGTCGCCCAACTCGATCCGTCGAGAACCGAAAGGATCAGGTAGGCACCGAACGGCACCGCGACGTACTCCGACAGGAAAATGTGCTCCTCCCCCTGGAGCAGGTGGTAGGGCGCGACGGCGAACAGGATCGCGCAGACCACGCTAGTCGGCACCGAAATGCGCAACCAGCGAAAGACCGCGTACCCGGCGATCGCGTCGGCCGGAAACGTGAGGATGAAGAACACATTCATCACCCGCGCCGGATTGTTCGTAACGGCCCCCATCAGCTTGACTATCAGCCAATGGAGGTTGTCGGTGCCGAGTGGATAGTCGAAGAACTGGGTGCCGAGCGGCGCGCCGAGTGAGTGATTCGTGAAGATCCAGCCGCCGTTGATGACCGACTTCACGATCATCTCGGTGAAGATCCCGTCCCAGGTGTAGCTCAGCGGGATATGCAGGTGGGCGTGCCACAGCTGCAGCGCGAACGTCGCCGCCAGCAGTGCACCGACCGCGGTCACGATCACTCCGATCACGTCGTGCCGAGCGACGACGGGCCACCGGCCCCGACCGCTGGATGACGTCCGCGGTGACGCGGCCGGGACCTCCAGCACGGCCGGCGACGGCGAACCAGGATCGGGCATGCGTGGGCAGGTTACCCCGTCGCACCCGGCTGACCCCGGTTCCGCTCGGGCCTGCGATTGCCTAACCTGGAGCCGCATGGCAACCACCACGAGCTCCGTTGCGCAGTCCGACGGTGCCGGATCTCGTGCCACCGGGCTCACCGCACTGCTGGACGGCTTTCCCGCATTGGTGACGCTGGCGCTAGCCGCTCAGCTCGTCGTCCTGAGTCCTGTGGTCAACACCGGTTTCTGGAACGACGACGACGCCAACGCCTACACCACCGGCTACATCCGCTGGGTTGGCGATCACTTCTGGCAGTTCATCTGGTCGGCCAACTCCACACAGATCAAAGCCCTCGGACGGCCGATGCCGCTCGGCGTACTACAGACCTACGGGATCTTCTACGTCCTGCATGATCGCGTCATCTACAAGCTGGTGCTGATCGCGCTGACGCTGATCGCGAGCGTGATGCTCGCGATCGTCGTCCGGCGGCTGGGAGGCTCCGCGGCACTCGCAGCGCTATCGGCCGCGCTCCCGGCGGTCGTCTGGCAGCTGCACCTGCAGCACGATCCGCTGATCTCCTATGTCGGCCTGGTCCAGACGGTGACGATCTACGCCGCGGCGATGGTGCTCGTCTTCCAGACCTGGCTCAGACGCGGTGGCCGCTGGCGAATCGTCCTGGTGATCCTGCTGATCGCGGCCGCCGACGTCACCTATCAGGACGCTTACCTGCTGCCGCTGCTCCTGATCCCGGTCGCATGGCACGACCGGTGTTGTACGTGGCGGCGGGCGGTCAGGCTGGCGTCTCCCGGTCTGGCCGTCGGCGGGGGGTTCATCTTCCTGGCGCTGATCCTCGAGCGGAATCTTCCGGCATCGTCGGGCTACACGGCCAACTACGACCCTTCGGTGGTGCTGACCGCGTGGGCGAAGATCCTTACGAGCGGCTTGCCGATCATCAGTTGGGCGGACACGCCCGGCGCGCGCGATCTCCCTCCATCACAGGTCGGCCACGCGGCGCTACGTGGCGTTGCCGTCGCGGTGCTGTTGTTCCCGCTGCTGTGGGCGACCGCGCGTTCCGCCGCCACTACGTGGTTCGGCTCTCGCCGCACGGTCGTCGCGATCCTCGTCGTGACGGGCCTGCTGATGGTGACCCCGGCGGCGCTGACCGCGATCGCACCGCAGTATCAGGAGCAGCTGGTGTGGGGCTGGGGATATCTGCCGATGTTCTTCGCGGCCACCGGCTGGGCCATTCTGGCGGCGCTGCTGATCGGCACGATCCTCAGACGGCTGGCTGGACGCCGTTGGATGACGCTGGCGGCGAGTGCGGCAATCGCCACCGCGGGCGGCATCACCGCGGGCATCGACGCGGAGGCCAGCGCGCGTGTGGTGGCCTACATGCAACCGGCAATCGCCTCCCGTAACCTCGTCCAGTCAAGCTTCCAGCACGGCGTGCTCGACGAGGTTCCGACCGCGAGCTCCGTCCTGTGGTACGCACCGGAGATGGGATTGCCGACGAGCATCTGGGTCGGAGGTGCGATCAACCTGGAGGCTTGGACGCGTGAGTTCGTCAACCGTCAGCTGACGATGCGGCTGATCTCGCCCCGGTCTCCGTCGGCCTTGGTGTGCAGCGACGCGACCGGCGCGCCGGCGCCATGCGTGCTGCTCGTTACGCCGACCTTCTGGCTGCGGACGACCAGCTCCGGACTGCTCGGATTCGTCGCTGTAGCCGAGGACGGGACGCGCCGCTGGGCAAGCACCACCAACACGATCACAGCCCTCTCCAGGAACGGATCACGGCCGCTGGTCTACGTCGAGGATCCGCAGATCGGCGCGCATGGCGACACGCTTCCGTTCACGGTGACACTCCAGCGCCCGACATCGGGCTCACGGCCGGCGTCCGTAGCGATAGCGGCCAATCGGCTGCAGGTGCTACAGCGCGGGTCCGGCTGGGCGCTGGTGCAGCTGGCGCCGCAGCAGCCGTTCGTGGCGTCCTCGGTGGCGGTCGTGTTCAACCAGTAGCCGCCGGCGCCTCGGCGACCACCGTGAAGTCCATCTGCTCGAGTCGGTCGCGATCCGGATCGCCGCTGCCTTGCGGATACCAGACAAACGCGCCGGCAAACCCGTTCAGCCGGCATAGGGCGATCACGACCTCGGGGAACAGCGGGTGCTGGTGGGTCGGATCGATCCAGAAATGCTTCAGCGCCTGGGGCGCATGCGGGTTTACCGTCTCCATGATCAAGATGCCTCCGGGGGCCAGCGAGGCCCTCGCAGCGCGAAGGAAGCGCAGCAGCGCGGAGTACGGCAGATGCTCGATTACCTGACCGGCGAAGACGGCGCCGAGCGAGCCGCTCGGGGTCTCTTCGAGATAAGCGGCTGCTTCGGCCAGCTCGGCGCGATCGAAACCCTTCGCGCGGCAGTGTTCCACCATCGCCGGGTCGATGTCGATGCCGAACGCGTCGATTCCGCCGTCGCGCAGCAGTTCAAGCATCTCTCCCCGTCCGCAGCCAACGTCGAGCACCGGCCCGCGACCGCTGAGCAATGGCACGTAGGCGAGCTGGCGTTCGCGAATCAGCTCCTCGGTCCCACGGAAGAGACCTTCGAAGCCCAGGTACACCCGCGCGCCGTCGTCGGACCCAGCACCGCGAAAGCCGACCACCTCGCCGGCCGGACCGGCATCGAAGCGCTCGAGCGTGAACGTGTCGGACCCGTACAGCGGGACGGCATCGGGAACGCGGCGCGACAGACTCGAGATCTCGCGGGCGAACGCCCGCCGGTCCCGCTCCTGATCTGCGCCGAGCGACTCGACCCGCCCAGCCACGTCGTTGGTCCGGTCGCTGGTCGTCTGCAGCCATTCGCGGATCCCACCGAGCTCTTCAGCGACCTTCACGAGCCAGCCGCGAAGACCACCCAGCTCCTCCCTCAGCGTGACCACTTCCGCCCGCAGCTCGACGAGCTCGGCATCCGATCGCAGCGACCGCTCCCGCTGCTCACGGACCAACGCCAGTAACTGCCGGTCGATCTGGCGCTGAGGATCGGCGGGGACCGGGGCGATGCGCAACCACCAGCGCTGCAGGGTCCGGCGCAGCGGCGAGGAAGATGTGGCGCTCTCCTCGATCAACCTCCCGAGCTCGGCCTCGCGCTGTTCGGGATCGGGCACGCCGACACCGTAGACGATTGGTGATCGCCCGGCGATCACGATCGGTGAACGTCCGCAGCCCGCGGCGAGCCATTACTATCGGCGCGTGGACGAGGCATTCGATCCCTCCCGGTATCCGGACAAGCTGAACCTGGGCTGCGGGTGGGATCTCCGCGAAGGCTACCTGAACGTCGACCTCCACGACTTCCACGGTCCGGACCTCGTCGCCGATGTGACGAGGCTGGAAATGCTGCCCTCTGATGCCTACGCCGAGATCATTGCCCAAGATGTCCTGGAGCACCTGCCTCGGCAGAGCACGGTCGAGGTGCTGCAAGAGTGGAGCCGCCTGCTCCGCGTCGGCGGGCAACTCCACCTGCGGGTTCCCAGCGTGATCGATCTGGCCGAGCTCATGAAGTTGCCAGAGAATCAGACGATCGCTCAGCAGGAGCTGTTCGTCCAGTGCCTGTTCGGGACACAGGCATATACCGAGGACTGCCATTACACGACCTTCACCAAGCCGCTGCTGCTCCACTACCTAGGCGAAGCCGGCCTGGAAGCCGTGACCTGGGGAATGCGGGACGGATGGCTGTTCGAGGTGGACGCCCGCAAGGTCGCGCCGCCAGGGACCGAGGCGAACGCGCGCGGCCGCCGACCGGCCGCCGTAGCACTAACTCGGCGGCTCGCCCTGGCAAGCCGCCGCCTGTTCAGTGACCGGGAAGACTCCCGACTCTAGGTGCAGCCCGGACCTCCGACAAGGTTGGCGCCTGGCGGGGCGATCCTCCCACCGCCGTGCCACGTCGCTCTGACGGGCCCGAGCGAATACGCGATCAGCCCGTCCTGCGGAGCAGCGATCTGGTGCACTTGGAAGCGATCTTCGAGCAGCTCAAGCGTGTAGCTCTGGAGCGCCAGCAGCGGTCCGTACGCCGAGCCGTCGGCTGTCACAACGAAACCGCCGGGGCGCAGGTTGCGCACTCCAGCGAGAGTACGCGAGGCGCCCGTCTGAGAGAGCTCCTCCTGGCACGGATTGCTCGTCCCGACGGCGTTCGCCCGGTCGAGCCGCAATAGGGCTTCGGTCTGGAACGCCGGTAGGACCAGGATCGTCAGGGAACGGGGCCCGATGTCGAGTGAGTCGACGTAGTCCTCGAGGACAACCGCCTGCGGGAACACGACGGGGTTATCCTCGAGCGTCTCCAGATCGCTCCGAATCTCTCGAGGATGGTGGAGAAGTGCGTAGAGCGCCGTGCCCGGGAACACCGCCTCGAACACCGGACCGGTCGCAGCGAGCACGACCCCGCTGACGAACGTGACCGAGGCGATCGCAGCCACCGCCGGCATCCGGACATCGAAGCTCGCGCAGGCAATCCCGAGCCAGACGAACACGAGGGCGACGAATGGCGGAGAGACCCAGAACAGGTTGCTGGGGTGCGATCGGCCGAGGAAGTACGTGTAAACCAAGGGCCCCATCGCAGTCAACCCGGCGGCGGCACGGAACGCGGGCAGCCGCTCGCCGACGGTGTCAGGCCGCGCCACCAGGACGCCGACGATCACCGTGGCGGATGCCACGTAGATGCCGCCGACCGCAAGCCCGGGCGACCAGGCGCCGATCTCCTGCTCCCCCAGCCCACCAGTGGTGTACAGGCGGAGGAAATCGACATAGGGTCCCCAGTCAGGCCAGCGTCCAGCCGCCAAGCGAGTGATGACCGTGAACAGCAGGATCCCCAGTACGTAGGCGCCGAGCAGCCGCGCAATCGACCTTACGCCGGCGCGGGCACGCTGCATCAGGGGAGCGGAACTGGCTGCCGCGTTCACGCAGGCGATCGCACACCCCGTTCCGAGGCAGTAGATCCCGGTCTCGCCGCTCCACTCCGCGGCGATGGCGATGATCACGAGCACGGCTACGTCGAGGTAGCGTCGTCGCCGGTCCCCACGGATCAGCGCCGAACCGACCGACAGCAGGACGACGAGCCATGGCAAGCCGAAGCGCAGAACACCGACGCTCGGATAGTCGCTGAACACGCCGTACGGATCGGAAAGGAACACCCAGATGCCGACCACAACGGCCAGGATCGCTGCGAGCTGGGATTTCGTGCCCATTCGCACCACGCCGTAGATCGCCACCCACTGCAGCGCCGTCAGTGTCGAGATCAGTAACTGGAGGTCGCCGTAGCCAAGTGGGAGGATCGAGAAGACGCCGGCGAGAGCGTCGAGCATGCCGACCCCGTACTGCGAGTAGGTGTCGATCAGCATCGGGTGCCCGTGGAGGATGTCGTCGGCCGGACCGAGGAAGTAGTTCCCGTTGGCCGCAATCGCACTGTCCGGCAGGCCGAGCCTGAACACGACGAGAATGCAGACCAGCACTGCGATCGCGTCGATCGAAACGCGCACGGCGCGTACGGCGGTCAGCGAGCGAAAGCACACCCAACCGACCCCGACCGCGACGCCGGCCGCAACTCCGAGCACGAGGTGACCGAAGGTGAGCTGGTCGGCCGGCGCGAACGCGAGCGCGGTGCCGGCGAGGACGAGCGGCATGACCGCGAACGGCCGCGCGCCAGACGGCAACCATTCGCCGCCGACCCGGGTCCGCGACGCCACAGCCGCGAGGGCCCGTGCGGCCAGCAGGAACAGCAGAAGCTTCAACGAGACGTACCCAGGGCCCCACACCCTGGCAGCACCGATCGCCGCCGCCGTGAGTAGGAGCAGGATCGCCGGCTCGGAGCCACTGCGGGCGTCAGCGTCGGCGGCATCTGAGAGGCGGTAACTCAGCACGACACTGCCCGGGACGACGACGAGTGCGCCGAGGAAGTACCCGAGACGATCCGCGGACTTCGTCTGATCGAAGATGAACGTGATCGCAGCAAAGGCGAGCGCCGCTCCGAACAGCGACTCCGCAAGACAGCGAGCGATGAAGGTCCGAAGATCGCCACCAGCGAGCGCAGGGGTCCGAGCCCTGATCCCCAGGCCCGCGATCGCCAGTTCGCACCCGACGATGAGCAGCACGGAGTGTGGCGTGGTCGGACTCTCGGCGTGCCAGAGAGCGCACACAGCGACAATCACGAGCGTGCCGACGGCCACTAGGGCATACGCCAGATGTCTGCGCTCACCCGTGCTGACGCCCCTGACAAGGTTGCCCATGCGGCGGCGGATCGTACCGGGCAGGGGGCGAATCCGGCGGGCCCGGTGATGTCCGAGGCGACCGTCTCCGGTCGATCAGCGAGCGGCAGCTGTGCTCAGGCGGGGTGGGCCAATCGCTCGTCGCGGGCACACAGCGCACCAATCAGCTCGCCGGCGATCACCGTCCAGGACAGCGTCCGCTCGACGTGTGCTCGGGCGGCCCTGACCATCGGCTCGCGCTGCGCGGGCTCAAGCGCGCGCAGCTCGCGGAGCGCAGCGGGGAAACGAACGAGCTCCGCGTCGATGAAGTGCTCTCCCGCGCGGACGCCGAGGCCACGGGCGCCGAATGACGTCGAGATGACCGGCGTACCCGATCCGAAGTACTCGAGCATCTTCAGGTTCGTCCCCGAGCCCGTCTGCACCGGGTTGAGAGCGGCGTCGGCAATCGCGAGGACGGTCTGTTTGAACGCGAGGCTGACCGTTCCCGTGATCTGGACGTTGCCGGGAAGTCGCTGCCCGGCGAGGGCGAGCCCGACGCTTCCGACGATCATCACATCGACGTCCGGCGCGCGCACGGCGATCCGGACCAGCTGACGTGCCCCAACGAGATTGGGCTCGTGCCAGCTGGCAATGAAGAGCGCCAGGAAGCGATTCGAGAGCTGCAAGCGGCGCTTGTGGTCGTCTCGAGCCGCCGGCGCGACGTAATCGACTTCGTCGAGCGCCACGCCATTGGGCACGATCAGAACGCGGTCGGGGTCGATCCCGTAGCGTCCGATCAAATCGTTGCGATCCTCGGCGCTGCACGCCCAGACGAGCTCGGCCTGCTCGCAGCACTCGCGTTCCACCTCCTCGGCGCGAGCGAGCAGCCGACGTGCCTCCTGACCCGACCCGAGCACGTGCTGTTTGAGCGATGCCTCCACGTCCTGCGCCTCGTACCAGACGGGTCGATCGGTCACCTCGCGGATCGCCGGGAACGCGTACGGATGGCAGGCCACCACCGCCCGGGCGCCCTCCGAGGCCTCTGCGAGGGCGGTGAGGTAGTCCGGGGTCTCGGTGTACAGCTCGGACATCGCGATGTCGGTAACGACGGTGCACGCCTCACGCTCCAGCGCCAGCTCCGAGGCAGCATGCCGAGCCGACTTGGGCACCTGGCGCTCGCGCAGCGTCGGGGTGAGCTCGATCGTCCGGTCGGGCGCCTCCGAGTCCGCAAGTGTCACCAACTCCACATCGAAGATCTCCGACAGCCTGCGGTAGAGCTGCGCCGCCCGCACTTGGCCCCCACCCATCGGAGGGTGGATCGGGTATGTGGCAGCGACGACGAGTCGGGGCCGCCGGCCAGTCATCCTGCCACCCGCCCCCGCCGGACGTTTGGTCTCGACCATCATCACTCGGGCGCGATTCTGCCAGGCAATGCGGCTGACAGAATCGCCGGATGGACATTGTGCTGGTCGCTCCAAGCGCCGTCCCGCTGGCGATCTGCCGACCCGCGTTGATCGAGCACGGCGTCAGCGGCCTGATCGTGGAGCCGGACCCCGCCGCGATCGGCGCTGCGATCGATCGCCTTCTGAGCAACCGGCGCGACGCTCGGGTTCGGGGCCTATTTCCGGGGCTCGGAGGTTTGGAACAACTGGACTACGCCGCCGTGGCCGAGGGTCGGACGATCATATAAAGCTGACTCCGATCGAGAACGCTACGAAGGGAGGCTGCGGTGGGAGCTGAATCAGTGCCCAGCCCGAGCCGCGCCGCAGCACGTGAAGGGTCTCCGCGGCGATGGTTGTGGGCACGGGCCGACCCCCTCCATCTAGGCGGGTCAACATTATCTGGACGGGCAGCGCACCGCCGCGGGCGGCGATGTGCGGGTCCTCAACATAGGCAACCGGCTGAGATCCCGCTCTGGTCGCGGCGGTCATCGTGTCCGCCTTCGGCGACCAGATGTGAACGCCCACCTCTGCCACCGCGACGAACCCGTAGGCGCCTGCCGAAGTCGTGCGCAGCCAGAACGTGGGCGTCCCCAGTACCGCACACGGGGCCGGGAGACCGAGCTCGTCGGTACACGCGTTGGCATCGGGGGCGCTCGGAGAAAGCAACTGCATGGTGAGGGGCCGGTTGACGTACTCCCGCGTCCAGGCCTCGAGATTGACGGACCCGCCCACCCAGAGGCTCGTCGGGAACGCGATCTCCGGCTCGTACCACAGCAGTGTGCTGGAGGTCGGCACGCGGCTCAGCACCCCACGCGTAAAGCTCGATTCGATCAGATCACGCGAGTGGGTGATCGGCTGCATATAGGCAACCACGCGCGCCGTGCCTTCGGCGTTGACGGCGGCCACGACGCCGCCCATCAGCGCCAGCGCTGAGGTCGCCACAACCGCAACTGCGCGGCGCCGAGCGACGCCCCTCAGGAGAGCGGTGATCATCAGTGCTCCCAACACCGCCCATCCCATGCCGGCGAAGAACATCGGCAGGTACCCCCATCCCCAAACAACCAGCTCCTGGTATCTGATCGAGACCGAGGTCAACAATGCTGGCGTCGCCATCACTATGACGGTCACCACGAGGATGCTCAGCACCGCCCGGCGGTCGCGCAGCCAGGCGGTGGCAGCGGGCCGCGCCGCGGCCCACAAGATTGGGAAGAGCAGCAGCGCGACCAACGCCCCCCGGATCGCCGAATGGAACTCGCCGATCTCCGGAAGTGACTTCGGTCCCGGGACGACCAGCCAGCCGATCAGGGGCAATCCGCTGGTGATGATCTTTGCCGAGGCAGTCAGGACCGGGCCAGGATCAGTGCTGGTCTGATACCCCGAGAACGACGCTGGCACATTGCGCTGCAGGATCAGCGCGAGGATGATGAAAGCCGCTCCAACGATTAGGGCCGGGAGCGCGAGGATGGCAGCGCGTCGCCACGAGCAACGGCGCTCGTACCACGCGACGGGCACCAAAATGATCGCCAGCAGATAGGCGTCTTGGTAAGTGACGTAGGCGCAGACCGTCAGCAGGAGCACGACGGCCAGCCGCCAGTTTCCACCTCGCCGGAGCCACGCCAGGAACATCAGGATCGTCCCCGACGCATAGATCACCACCGTCTGCACGAGGCCTACATACGACACCAGCGGATCGTGCGACATGTGCAACTGCCAGATGACGGCTGGTAGCGCCGCAGCCAGCGCCGCAGTCGCCGCGGAGGCACCGAGGCGCCGAACGACCAGGGCGAACATGCCCGAGGCGACTAGCGTCAGCGTGATCAGAACGAGCTTGTAGACGACCCGGTCGTGATCGACATAGAAGATGCCGTACGTCTGGAGCACCCCGAGCGGCATCGGCCGGCCAAGGTCGTCGACTTGGATGAGGTTGGCCGACCAAATCAAATGCCAGAAGCTTTCTCCGGCCCAGCGGATGTAGCCGCTGATGTAGGCGTTGGGGTCATCGTCCCCCCAGTACGCGGTGTTGATCACCGGGCTCAGCACGACGAGCTGCGCGGCGAGCGCGATCGTCAGCAGCAGCGGGAAGTTCTCGAGCGCCCGGGTCTTTCGGGAGGGCGCGAGGGGGCCGGCGGTGGCAGGTGGCGCGTGGCTGGTGGTGGTCGCCGCCATTCGCCGTCAGCGTAGACCAAAGGCCGGCAGGCCACGGGTAGATAGCTCGGTCGGTTGCACGCGCCAACCGCCCGGTCTGGCGAGTGCGCTGGCGCGGTGAACAGGGGCGCGCCAGTCGGCCAGGGAGGCGTAGCTCTCTCGCGTAATCGCTCGGCCGGATTCTGGCTGGCAATGCGATTGACAGAATCGCCGGATGGACATTGCGCTGGTCGCTCCAAGCCCCGTCCCGCTGGCGATCGGAGGCGCCGAGAACCTCTGGTGGGGACTGCTCGAGCACCTCAACCGCAGGACCGAACACCATGCCGACCTGATCAAGTTGCCCACGCCTGAGCGCAGCTTCTGGGAGATCGTCGACTCCTACCGCCGGTGGTCACAGCTCGACGTATCGGGCTACGACATCGTGATCAGCGGCAAGTACCCGGGCTGGATGGTCGAGCACCCGCGCCATGTCGTCTACCTGCTGCATCCGCTGCGCGGCCTCTACGACACCTATCCGCCCGGCTGGCCGACCCGCTGCGAGCTCGGCCATCCGGAGATCGCCTCGCTCGTCGCGTTTCTGGATCGCGGTGGTGAAGATCGGGCGCTGCTTGCGGAATGCTTTGGGCGCCTCGACGCGCTCGCGGCCCGGAACGACATCCCCCCGGAGGCGTTCGCGCTGCCGGGCCCGCTGATTCGCCAGATCGTGCACTTTCTCGACGGGATCGGGCGCTCGGAACGCGCGGTCGCCCATTCGGTTGCGCTGTCGGCGACGGTCGCCGGGCGCGATCAGTACTTCCCGGAGGGGGCGAGCGTGCCCGTCGCCCACTCGCCAAGCTGGCGGCATGGCCTGCACTCAGGTCGCGGCAGCTACCTATTCACAGTCAGCCGGCTCGATGCCCCGAAGCGAATCGACCTCCTGATCCGTGCGATGCAGCACGCGCACACCAACGTGCCGCTGCGGATTGCCGGCACCGGACCCGAGGATGCCTACCTGCGTGAGCTGGCTGCGAGTGACTCGCGGGTGAGCCTGACGGGCTTTCTCGACGACGAGCAGCTCGCCGACGCCTACGCCGGATCGCTCGCCGTCCTGTTCGCGCCCGACCGCGAGGACTACGGCTACATCACGCTCGAGGCGATGCTGAGCGGGAAACCGGTGATCACCACGACCGACTCCGGTGGCCCCACCGAGCTGATCGAGCACGGCGTCAGCGGACTGATCGTGGAGCCGGATCCAACGGCCATCGGCGCCGCGATCGATCAGCTCCTGAGCAGCCGGCGCAGCGCTCGGCGGATGGGCAGGATGGGACAGGAGCGAGCCCGGCGGGTGACGTGGGATGGGGTCGTGTCGAAGCTGCTCGCCGGGATCTGGGACTAATCGCGCCCGTCCCCACGCGCGCGCTCGGTCCCGCAATCCAGATCCGCTCGCAGTTCCCGTACCGCATCGAGTAGGGCCCGGTCGACCTGACGCTCGTGGTGGGTGAAGGGCAGGATCAGACGGAGCACAAGCTTGCGGATCACGCCAGCCGGACCGCTCGGGACCGGCGCCATCCCCTCCCGCAGGTCGAACGACATCGCCTGCTCGGCGCGGGCCAACGCCGCGCTCGTTTCTCGCCCTCGTCTCGGCCCGTTCGCCGCTGAGGCAGCCCGCAGATCGGACAGCCTTTCGAGACGGCCACGGGCGATCTCCCCGACGACCTTCGGCGCGTAGTCGCGAACGATCTCGGCCCGCGCTCGCTGTGCCTTCGCTGAGGACTCCTGCGGGTGCTGCCAGACGCGCCGCATCAACTCGGCCGCGTGGTCCAGGTCGGGTTCGGCCCAGGTACCGTGCGGTGGGTAGATCTCGCAATCAGGCCCGACGTTGGTCGGCGCGAAGTCGACGAGATAGCTATTGAACGGCGTGGTGAAGTCGGTGTTGCCCGAGTATCCCGTGGCGATCACCGGCGTGCCGAGGGCCATCGCCTCGGCCAACGGCAGACCGAAGCCCTCACTGCGGTGTAGTGACACGTAACAGTCGGCCCGGGCGATCAGGGCCGACTTCTGCCGTGGCTCCAGATAGTCATCGACGAACTCGACATCGGGATGTCCGCCGGCCGCGTAGCGCAATTCCTCGGCGGCCTGCGTGCGAAACCTGGCGTTGATCGTCTTGACGATCAAGCGCGGACCTTCACCGGGGGCGAAGCCACGGGTGAAGGCCTCGATCAGGCCCAGCGGGTTCTTGCGCTGCAGCGTGCTGAACAGATCGAGCATGCCCAGAAAGGTGAAGCGACCGTCGCGGATGATCGTCTGTCCGGCAGCGTCGACCTGCGGGACGACGATCGGCGGCGGGACGACGACCACCGGCATCGGCAGCAGCCGGCCGAGATTCTCGGCCACGAAGGTCGAGTAGACCCAGACCTCCTCGACGTGTTCAAATGCCGCGGTCCAGCTCGGCGGCAGCACATCGGTCTCCCATCCCCATTGACCAATGGTGGGACGGTTGGCGAGGATCCCGTCACCGCGTTTGCGCAACAACTCCGCCAGATGATCGCCATTCAGGCAGGCGAGATTGAAAGCCGGCTCCTGATCGGCCTTCAAATCAACGTAGCTGCGCGAGCCGTACCGCTCGATCGGCGCCGAGCTCTCCTTGACCGGGAGGTCGGGGGTCACCGCCGTCGTGCTAACTGGGATCCCGGCGGCGCGAAGACCGAGGATGTAGAGCCGCGCTGCCTCCGCGAGTCCCAGGGTCTCGCCGAGATAACCGATGACGTTGACGCCGAGCTCTGTCGACTGGACGAGCTTCGCCCGCTCCGGCGGGGGCGGCAGCAGCTCACCGAGCACCTCGCGACGCCCATGCTCCCACGCCCAGCGCACGAGCCTGGCGCCGTCGGGGCCTTCCAGGTCGGGAAAGGCCTCCTGTAGATCGGGACGCGTCTCATAGGCGGCGAACAGGTATCGGTTGACTCCCGTCGTCCCGCCGCGCTCGGCGGGACGACGCATCCAGGCGACGAACGCGTCGGCAGCGATGGCGTTCAGGGGATCTCCAAGATCCTCGCCGTCGAGCAGGGCGCGGTCCCAGAGCGATTTCACGAGATGGTCGACGCGCTGGCTGTTCCCCAGGCGCTCGACGTCGATCAGCCCGCGGCGCGGCGGACTCCAGCCGGCGACGCGCAACTGCTCGGCGTAGGCACCGCACAGCTCGGACAACACTGGGTCATCGGTCACGAGCACCCGATTCGCGGCATCGCTCAGCCAGTACGGACGATCCGCGCGGAAGCCATCGAAGTCGACGAAGCGCAGCGGCACTCCGTCGACGAGCGCACCGCGGTTGTCGTTGGTCAGTCGCCGCTCGTGAAGATTCCAGTAGGAGACGTTGCAGCCCGCGTCGGAGACCTCACTGACCGCCGGAAACCGCTCACCGGCAAGGTCGAGCCAGGGCCGATCCTGACCGTGCTCCGCGATCCGGTGCGCCCACCAGTTCAGCAACGCCTCCGCCGGCGCTCCGTTCGTCAAGCCGACCGCCCGTGGAGTGATCCGGCCGCAGGCCAGCAGCTCACCGTCACCCGGAAGCTTGCCGTCGTCGGGAATGCTCCGAGCTCGGGCGAACAGCGCCGCCGTTGCGCCGCTCAACGCAGACCAGACCGGTTCGAGCGACGCGTACAGCCGTACCTGAGGCGCCAGATACAAAGCGGCGCCGGAGTCCTGGAGCGCGAGACGCAGCACCTCCGGCGTCGTTGCCTTCGGCCCAGCTTCGATGACCTCATCCCAGTCCGTCGCGTCCACCTCGCTGTCCGAAACCATGGCAAGAAGGTGTGCATCTGGATTGTGCTCGCGAACCGAGGCCGCCAGCACCTGCGCCGCGGCCGATGTCGACGAGCTGATCGAGGTGCAGACCGTCACCATCGGCCCCATGCTGTCACGCTTGCACCCGTGAGTGATCGGCGCAGCACCGGCAACCCCCCCGTTGCCCCCATAATCGTGTTCTGGCCGTGGGCCACCGGGCCCGCGGCAAGCCGCACGCTGTCGGTAGCCCTCGAAGGAACTCCCCGCACGGCGCCTGTCGTACTGCCGGACGATCCGGCGGGACGCTCGCTGCTGGCTGCGTTCCCCGACGAGCACCGCGAGCGGCTGTCCCTGCTGGCCGTCGAGCGGTCCGGCCTCGCAGAGCTGATAGCTGCCGCGATCGCAGCACACCCGCGCGCCGACCTCGCGATCATCGCCGACGCCTGCGAGCTCGGCACCGGCTGGCTCGAACGGCTTCAAGCCGCGGCTCGCGCGGATGACACCGTTGCGATCAGCAGCGTCGTACCGGTGGATCCCGCGCGACCAGATCCGCTCGATCCGACCTGCGCAAGCGAGGCGCCCGACCCCGTTCGTCGTGCCCGTGCGCCCGCCGGGCTGGCACCGGATCCAGCCGGCTGCCTGATCCACGGCACGACGCTGGAGCTGTTGGGCCCGCCGGAGGAGCGCTGGGGCCATCCGGCTGCCGTCCTGGCCGATCTCGCGGCGCGTGCCCAAGAGCGTGGATTCCGGTCAGCACTCGTTGCTGACGCAAGCGCCGTCCGGCTCGAGGGGGGATTGGACCCGTGCCCGCCCGCCGAGTGCGATTCGCTCCGCGAAGTCCACCCGTGGCTCGAGGACGCCCTGCGTGACGAGCGCGCGCTCGACGCGGGACCGCAACGACGTCAGCTCGTCGCAGCGCGCGCGCGGCGCAACGGCATGTCGGTGACGGTCGACGCCAGGTCGCTCGGAACGGGCTTCGGCGGCACCCAGACGTACGTCGCCTCGCTGCTGACCGAACTCGCGCGCGCCGACTCGCTGTCGGTGCGTGCTGTGATCGCGGGCGACCTGGAGCCCGAGCTCCGCGACACGCTCGAACGATCGAATGTGGTGCTAGTCGACTACGCCGACGCGGCCTCCAGTCGGCTTCCACGGACCGACGTCGTCCATCGCCCGCAGCAGGTCTTCTCCCCGAGCGACCTGAGGCTCTTGGGGCTTGTGGGCGAGCGGCTCGTGGTCTCGCATATGGACCTGATCGCGTATCGCGCCGCCAACTACCACGACTCGGTTGATACGTGGCTGTCCTACAGGCGAACGAGCAGGATCGCGCTCGCGAGCGCCGATCACGTGCTGTTCTTCTCTGACCACGCGCGCCGGGACGCGCTTACCGAGGATCTTGTCCCCGCAGAGCGGACCTCGGTGGCGGGAATCGGCGTGTCAGCGCCGGCAGCCGATGCAACCGCGAGGCGCCCGCCGGCGATCCCGGAAGACGACCGCGAGATGCTGCTGATGCTCGGCGCCGACTACCTCCACAAGAATCGCCCGTTCGCGATCCGGCTCCTCGACGAGTTGCGGCGCCGGCACGGGTGGCGGGGAAGGCTCGTGTTCGCCGGAGCTCACGTGCGCAACGGCTCCTCTGCAGCCGCCGAGACTGACCTGCTTGCGTTCGCTCCCGAGCTTCGCGACGCGGTCATCGATCTCGGGCCGGTGACCGAGGAGGAGAAGCGGTGGCTGATGCAAGCTGCCGTCGCACACCTCGCCCCGAGCAGCTTCGAGGGGTTCGGGTTGGCGCCGCTCGAGGCAGCGGCTGTGGGCAGGCCGTGCCTGTTCGCGGCGGTCACTTCGCTCGCTGAGACCATCGATCCAGCCGCGGCGACGATCGCTCCGTGGGATCCCGTCGCGAGCGCCGACGCCGTGCACGAGCTGCTCCGCCCGGGACCGGCGCGCGAGCGCAACCTCGGCCTGCTCGATCAAGCGCTCGCTCGCAACACGTGGGATCGGCTGATCCCCGTAGTCATCGGCGCATACGAAGAAGCGATCGCCTCTCCCTACCGAGGGGCCCTCGAACGGGCACAGCAGGAGCTCGAGCGCGAGGAGCTGATCGTCGCGCTCGACAGTCACGGCAAGGAGATGGACAGGCGCTGCATCGAGCTCGACCAGTTCGGCGCAGCACTGAACGCACGAGTGGCCGAGCTCGACCAGCACGGCGCAGCGCTGGACGCGCGCTTGGCTGAGCTCGACCAGCAGTACCAGGATCTCCTCGAGCGCGTGACGGGCGGCATGCCCCTGATCGACGCGCGCGACCCGCTGCTGACGCCTGCGCAGCAGCGCGGGCTGATGCGGGTCGCCTCGCGGCGATGGCTGAAAAGGCCGCTGCTGGGCGGTTTCGGTTTGCTCGGATCGGTCATGGCGACGACCGACGTCGGCGATCCCGAGCGACGTCGAAGTGGCGGACGCGGCACCATAGGGCCGTGATCAGCGACGAACCAGACGAGGACGGCAACGCGCAGCCGAGCGAGGCGCTGACGCCACAACCGGCTCGGCCGCACACGCTCCGCGAGCGGATCGTGCTGACCTACCGCTACCACGGCCCGTGGTCGCTGCTGCTGCGGGCCGGGACGTTCCCGCTCCGTTACACGCCGCTGCGCCGGTGGGTCGATCCGAATTTCAGGCCGCGACCCGAGCCCGCCGCCGCGCTTCGCTGGTACAAGCGCGAGGGCCGGCCGGTGACGATCGTGATCCCCAGCTACCGGGACGCCGAGGAGGTGGGCAATCTCGTAGCGAGCATTCGCGAGACGACCAGACGCGACCGCGTCAGGATCGTCGTCTCAGACGATGCGAGCGGGCCCGAGCACCTGGCTGCGCTGCGGGCGATCCCCGAAATCCAGGTCGTCGCCGGCGAGACGAACGCGGGGTTCGCTGCGAACGTCAACCGCGGGTTGGCGGCCGCAGACCCTCAGCACGACGTCGTGCTGCTCAACTCGGACATGCTCGTGACCGCCGGCTGGCTGGAGAGCCTGCAGTACGCGGCTTCCCGCGACCCGAGGATCGGGATCGTGTCGGGCAAGCTGCTGTATCCAGACGGACGGATCCAGTTCGCCGGAACGGTTCGAAACCTCGGGGCGCCCGAGTGGTTCGATCACCGTTACCGGTTCAAGCCCGCGAGCTGGGGTCCGGCAAACGTCGCGCAGCCGGTGCTTGCCGCGGGCGGCGCGTGCATGTACCTCAAGCGTGAGCTGCTCGACCAGCTCGGCGGCTTCGACGAGGGCTACCCGATGGCCTACGAGGACGTCGACCTGTGCCTGCGCGCCTGGCAGGCCGGCTATCAGGTGTTCTACCTGCCCGACGCGGAGCTGACGCACCTCGAGTCGGTCACCCGCGGCACGCATGTCGGCGAGCGCGAGCGGGCCTCGCAGCGGCGCTTCTGGGAGCAGTGGGGCGACTTCTTCGACGCGCGCGATGTCCGGACGGAGTCCGGAGCGCTACGCGTCGTCTACGTGACCGAGGACACCGGGGTCGGCGGCGGGCACCGTGACATCTTCGAACACCTCAACGGCCTGCTCGAACGTGGCCACGACGTGGAGCTGTGGACGCTCGGGCCAGAGCCCGACTGGTTCCCGCTGCGCGCCCCGGTCCGCACGTTCGAGACCTACCAGGACCTGGTCCGGGCGCTGGCGCCGATCAAGGCGATCAAGGTCGCGACCTGGTGGAACACAGCCAGTCCGGTCTGGCAGGCGAGCGTCCTGGACGGCATTCCCGTCTACTTCGTGCAGGACATCGAGACGAGCTACTACCCGGGCAACACAGCCCTCCAGCACGTCGTGCTGTCGTGGTACCGGCACGAGTTCCGCTACATGACGATCTCGTCGTGGAACCGCGACCGCCTGCGGGAGCTGGGGCTCGACGCGGTCTTGATCCCGCCTGGCATCGATCTCGAGAACTTCCGGCCGCTGCCAGACACCGAGCGGCGGGGCGACATGATCCTCGCGCTCGGACGTTCGAACCCACTCAAGAACCTGCCGCTGACCCTGAACGCCTGGCGCGCGCTCCCGGAGCCGCGACCGGAATTGGTCCTGTTCGGGATCGAACCCGAGCTCGCCGACGAGCCGGGGATCCGGTATCTGACGGCACCGTCGGACGAGGAGGTGAACCGGCTGTTCAACGAGGCGACCGTGTTCGTCCAGACCTCGCGGCACGAGGGGTTCTGCCTGCCGCCGCTCGAGTCGATGGCGACCGGCGCCGCGGTCGTCTGCACCGATGCCCACGGCAACCGGGACTTCTGCATCGACGGCGAGAACGCGCTGATGCCGGACGCGAAGCTCGCCGCCGTGACCGCCGCGATCTCGCGGCTGCTCGCCGACCGGGAGCTGCGCGAGCAGCTGGGCCGAGCCGGGATCGCAACCGCGGCCAACTACTCCTGGCCGCGCCGGATCGACGCGCTGGAGTCCTTCCTGCAGGAGATCGCCAGGCCGCGCCGGATTGAACCATCGACCGATGTCGTGCCCGAGCGCACGCAAGCGGGCAAGGCGTAGCCGCACCAGAGGCCGGCGGCAACACCGATGCGCCAGTCGTTCCCGGGGCGGTTCCTTCGCTGTCCCGTCTGCCACACCGAGCGATCGCTGACGCTCGAAGCGCGCGCGGCCAACGACGTCGAGGTGCGCGAGGGCACATTGCGGTGCGGCCACTGCACCCACGCGTTCGGAGTGCACCGCGGCGTCGGCGAGCTGCTCGTCGACCCTCCGCAGCACGTCCGCCGTGAGGCCGAGGGCCTCGAGCGGTTCGCCGCCCACATGCGCGAGTCGGGGTGGGACAGGGACCGGATCCTCAACCTGCCCGACGAGCCGGACGACGGCTACTGGTTCGTTCAGGCTGCGACCTTCGACCAGCTGATCGATCTCCTCAAGCCGCAGCCGGGCCAGTCGATCGTCGACGTCGGCTCGAACACGTGCTGGGCGACCAACCGCTTCGCCCGCGCAGGTCTCAACGCAATCGCGCTCGACATCGCGACCGCCGAGCTCCAGGGGCTCTACACGGCCGATTTCTTCCTCGAGGAGGGCAGCTATTTCGAGCGGATCCTCGGCACGATGAGTGACATGCCGATCGCGAGCGCGAGCCTCGACTACGTCTACTGCTGCGAGGTGCTGCACCACAACGACCTGCGCGGCCTGTGGCGCACCTTCCGCGAGGCCCACCGCGTGCTGAAGCCGGGGGGCAGGCTGCTCGTCGCCAACGAGACGCTGAAGACGCTGCGCGATCCGCACGGCTTGCACGTCGAGGGGGTGGCGGAGTACGAGGGCTACGAGCACGCCCACTGGGCGCTGCACTACGAACTCGGCGCGCGCGCGGCCGGCTTCTCGATCGAGCTGATCGAGCCCGCCTACCGCTGGATCTTCGACCCCCATCACCTGTGGGTGCCGGCGGACACGCCGCCGCTGGAGGCTACGCGGCGGGTGGTGCACTACGTCCGGCGCCGGTGGAAGCCGACCCGCCGGTTGCAGCTGGCGTGGATCAACCACGTCATCGGCGGCTCGCAGTTCTCGATGATCGCGACCAAGCCCGTCACCGCCTAGCGTGGTCAGCATCGGGTTACGGGACTCGTTGCGCGTTCGCGAGCGGTCGTGCAGGATTCCGCCGACCGGGTGGGCGACGATCGTGATCGTCGGACTGGTGCTGGCGGGAAACCTGATCTCCCTGGCTGGCATCACAGATCCCAACCCGCTCGGGCCGGTGAGCGAGATCGGTCAATACACGCCGGGGTTCGAAGTCGGCCATTCGACGCTCGATCCGAACATCGGCTTCACCGCGCAGGCGCTTGGCCACCGGGCGATGCTCGATCTGCTCCACGGTCATCTTCCATGGTGGAACCCGTATGAGGCCACCGGGATGCCGCTGGCCGGGGAGATGCAGTCGGGCGCGCTGTTCCCGCCCAACATCCTGCTCCTGCTCTCAGGCGGCCAGCTGTATCAGAGGATCCTGCTCGAGGCACTCGCAGGGATCTGGACTTACCTCCTGCTGAAGCGGCTCGGCCTGAGCTTCAGCGCGTGCCTGGCCGGAGGCGCGGCGTTCGCCCTGAACGGGACGTTCGCGTGGCTGCAGAACGCGGCTTTCAACCCCGTCGCGTTCCTGCCGCTAGCGCTGCTCGGACTCGAGCGGGCCAGAGCCGCGAGCCTCGAGGGCCGCCCCGGCGGGTACGGCGTGCTGGCGTTGGCCGGGGCGCTGTCGGTCTACGCGGGGTTCCCCGAGACGACATATCTCGACACCCTGATGGTGGTCGTGTGGTGCGGATCGCGGCTCGCCGGCGGCGGGCTCACCCGAGCTCAGCGCCGAGCATTTGCGCGCAAGGCGGCGACAGGCTTCGCCGCGGCGGCGCTGTTGGCAGCGCCGCTGCTGATCGCCTTCATCGACTTCTCCGCACGCGCGAATCTCGGGCCCAACGGTGGGAGCTTCACGTCGGTGCACCTGCCGTCGCAGGCGATCGCGCAGTTGCTGTTGCCGTATGTCTACGGTCCGCTCGTGGCGTTCGCGGATCCCGCGGGGATCCTCACCGTCTCATGGGGCGTCGGCGGGTACGCCACGGTCCTGCTGTTCCTGCTCGCGGCCTGGGGTCTGCTCGGACGTCGGCTGCGCAGCCTGCGGCTCGTCCTCGCCGCCTGGTGCGTGCTCGTGTTCGCCCGAAGCTACGGGGAGATCCCGCTCCTCGGCCATCCGCTCGCCTGGCTTCCGGGGATGACGCACGTGATCTTCTACCGGTACTCGACGCCGATGCTCGAGCTCACCGTGATCATCCTCGCCGCGCTCGGGATCGACGACGTGATCAAGGCTCGCCGCCGCCTTCCGATCGCCGGCGTGGCGATCGGCTGCGCGGCGGTGCTCGCCGTCGTCTGGGTGGCGACCGAGGCGTTCCGGCTCAGCATCGCCCCCGGCAATGGCGATGCGAAGTTCGCAACGCCTTCGATCCTGTGGGCGGCGGGAACCGTGCTGGCCGCCGCGCTCGCCGCGCTCGTGATCCGCTCGCCGCGATCCCGCGGGGCGCTCCTGGTCTACGTCGTGGCGACTAACGCGCTCGCGATGTTCGTGGTGCCCGAGCTGTCTGGCCCCAAGTCGGTCCGGATCGATCTCGCGCCCGTCCGCTATCTCGATCGACATCTCGGAAACGGCCGCTTCTACACGCTCGGCCCGCTGGCGCCCAATTACGGCTCCTACTTCGGGCTTGCCTCGGTGAACCTCAACGACACGCCGATCCCGTCCAACTTCTCCGCTTACGAGACCGTCCACCTCGACCAGGCCGCCCCGGCCGCCATCTTCACAGGCACCTTCGGTGGCCCGCCTGGCACCCCGACATCGCCCGTTTCAGAACTTTTCTTGAACCTCGCCGGCTACCGCGCGGCGGGGGTCCGCTACGTCCTGGCGCCACCGCACGACGCGATGCCGGCCCGCCAGACGGCGCTGACCCTGGTCGACACGACGCCGACGACCTGGATCTACCGACTCAGCGGCGCCGCGCCGTTGTTCGGAACGCCTCACGCGGACTGCCGCGTAGCCGCCCTGAGCGTCACTTCCGCGACGGCCACGTGCCCCGTTGCAGCGACCCTGCTCTACCGCGAGACGTGGTTCCCGGGCTGGTCGGCCACCGTCGATGGGGCATCGGTCACCGACCACGGGGGTGCGCTGTTCCAGACGATCCGCATCCCGGCCGGACGTCACCGGATCAGCTTCGCCTACCGGCCACCCGAGATCGTGTGGGGTGAGGTGGCGTTTCTGCTCGGCTTCGTCAGCGTTGCGCTTGCCGCCTACCGGCTCGCACGCCCGCGGGCCGCCCCAAGCCACACGTGACGGGCATCAGCCGGTCGCGATCTGTCGGCGGCGCGGCGGCCCGAGTACGTCGAGGGCCACGAACGCCAACATCATCGCGATGCCGACCGCGGCGAGTGCGACCCACGGCGTCCATCCAAGCGGCGGGGTGAACACCGCCTTCGGAAGCAGGGTGACGTCGTGCGGCGCCCGATTACGATTGAACGCCCAGGCGTAGGCCTGGAAGAGCACCAGCGACACGACCATTGCCGCCAGGCACGGCCGTGCCCACCGGTGGCGCTCGAGCACGGCCCGGCGAACGTAGATGACCTCGCCGGCGGCGAGCGGTATCAGGAGCAGTGGCGGCATCACCTCACGCGCGAACACGGGGAACCCGCTGAAGCGGTCGATCCAGGCCCAGTAGAGGACGGGGAAGGCAAGCCCCACAAGCGTTACCGCGATCAGCATCAACCGCTCGCGCAGGCCGCCGATGGCCAGCGCGGCGGCGAGCAGCACGAGCACCAGCCCCCAGTACACCCAGCAGGCGGCGAGCGGGATCGGCAGCGCTGCGGCGCCGAAGTTGCCGACCGCCGACTCGAGCACGGTCGGCAGCTGGTCGAGCCCCTGGTCGAGGCTCGAGCCAAACGGCGTGAATCCGAAAGTGGTCTGGAACCCAGCGATATGTGTGTAGATCAGGGACAGGAGGGCGGCGAGGACGAGGACCGCCGCGATCCCCGCGAGCGCTCGCCGGTTCCCCTGCCAGAGCCCCCTGATGCCCGCCAGCCCGAGGAGGAGGCCGAGCAAACATCCGTCGATCAGCGCGAAGGCGAGGCCGATCGGCCCCGCCAGAATCGTCACCACGCCGGAGGTTGCGAACGCGACAAGCACCCAGGGCGGCACGCGGCGCGGGTCGCGGGCGATCCGGACGCCAGCGGCGCCGAGCGCGAGCGCGGCGGTGATCTGCACGCCACTCGGATTGAGCACCGACGCGACGAACAGCACCATCGGGCTGATCGCCGCGATCAGGCCCACGAGCGACCACGCGGTTGCGTTCCACAGGAGCGCAGTCGCCAGCGCGAGGAACGCGAACGACTGGATCGCGGAGCCGACTCGCCCGAGCCAAAGGGCACTCGAGACATTGTGCGACAGACGCAGGGCGAGGGCCGGAAGGACATACCCGAGCGGGGGGAAATTCCCATTCGGGCTCGCCTCGAGGCAGCCGCTGACGCCCAGCGTGCCGCTGTCGCAGCCCACGTCATAGGGCGACATCCCCCGTGCCACCTCGTAGGTACGGGTGTCGCGGCCGATGAAGGCGTTCTGGGTCGGGGTCAGACCCGGATCGTTGTAAGCGATCTTCGTGCCGAGGATCACCCCCTCACTGACGCCGATCGCGCGGATGTAATGCGACTGCTCGTCGGGACCAGCGAACGGCGCGGTCGACATGATCCAGGCGCCAAGCAACGCGGCAAGCCCCGTGATCAGCAGCGCCCCGCGTGCCCGCGCCCCGACTCGGAAGCCGTTCCGGCGCGCGCCTGCCGACAGCGACGACTCCCGCGTCAGCGTTGGCAGCTGACCTGTCATCGGGCGGTAGCTTAGCCCTAGGGTCCCCTAGCGTCCGGCGTCGTCGGCGCCCACCTGGTTACATGCGGGCTTCGTAGCTGTGCAGGTTCCTCTTCATCAATCGATCGATCCCGCTCACCCCACGGCGCACTGCGCGTGGTGCGGTGTCCCGCTCGACGCGACGGCCGAAACTCTTCCGGGCCGCAAGCGTTGTAGCCGATGTGGAGTCGCCACGACCTACCCCTGGCCGACCGACGCCGAGCTCGAGGCGGCCTATGACGAGTGGTACCGGCCACCGACCGGGCGCTTCCTTGGCTTCGGCGACGCGATCCTGCGCCGCACCCGCGGCCGGCTCGCGCGCCGCATCGACCGGATCGCACCACCCGGTCCCGTGCTCGACGTCGGCGCCGGCGACGGTGCCCTGCTCGATGCCCTCGCGGCCCGCGGACGCGAGGTGCTCGGACTCGAGCGAGCATCGGATCGACCGGACGTGCGCGCGGCCGAGATCAGCGAGATCGACGGCCGCTTCGCCGCGATCGTCTTCTGGCACTCGCTCGAGCATCTGCGTAATCCGGCCGATCAGCTCGCACGGGCAGCCGAGCGCCTCGACACGCACGGAGTCCTACTCGTCGCCGTACCGAACGCAGCAAGCCTTCAGTCGCGTGCCTTCGGCGACCGCTGGTTCGCCGGCGACCTCCCGCGCCACCTCGTACACGTTTCGGCGGCCGCTTTGATCGAACGCCTGCGGGAGGTGGACCTGACGGTGGAGCGAGTGAGCTACTGGCGCGGCGGGCAGGTCCTGTTCGGCTGGGTGCACGGCCTCGTTGGCGCGCTTCCGCCACACCTCGACCTGTACGACGCGATCCGCCGAGGCGAGGCGCAGCAACAGCCGCTGTCAAGAAGTGAGCGATTCGCAGCGCTGGCACTTGGAGTCATGTTCGCGCCCGCCGCCGTACTCGCCGCGGCCGGCGAGGTCATCGCCGGCCGAGGCGGAACCGTCTACATCGAGGCTCGCCGTGGTTGAGTCGAGCTCCGCCACGGCGGTGCTCGACAAGTCCCGGGCAGGAAGCCAGACGCCACGCGGCAAGGTGATCGTGGTGATGCCCGCGATGAACGCCGCCGCGACGCTGGACGGCACGGTGGCCGGCATCCCACGCGAGTGCGTCGATGAGATCATCCTCGTTGACGACGCGTCGGCGGACGAAACGGTCAAAGCGGCCCGGCGCCTACCGCTTCACGTGGTCTGGCATCCGCACAACGCAGGGTATGGCGCCAATCAGAAGACGTGCTACCTCCAGGCGCTACAGCGCGACGCCGACGTCGTGGTGATGCTGCATCCGGATGGTCAGTACGAGCCCGCGCTGATCCCGCGAATGATCGAGCCGATCCTGGCCGGCGATGCGGACCTCGTGCTCGGGTCGCGCCTGGCCGAACCGGGGATGGCGATCGCCAACGGCATGCCGCGCTGGAAGTGGGTCGCCAACCGATTCCTCACGATCTGCGAGAACAGGGTCATGGGGACGCACCTGAGCGAGGCCCACACGGGCTATCGGGCCTACTCGCGCAGGCTCCTGCTGACGGTCCCGTTCCTGCGCAACTCCAACGATTTCGTGTTTGACTCCGAGCTGATCATGCAGGCGGTCCATTTCGACATGCGGATCGTCGAGGTCCCGGCCGCCGGGCGCTACTTCGAGGACATGTCCTCGGTGCGCTTCAAGGCCGGCGTCGTATACGGGACCAAGACCCTGTGGGCGGCGGCGCGCCTCGTGCTCCACCGCCGCGGCATCCTGTCGTCAAGCAAGTTCAAGAACCCGGGGCGCGAGCCCGCCTGAGCGCCCTGGTCCGCCGAGCGCCGCTCCGAGCGCGACCGACAGCAGCGCGACCGTTCCGGCCGCGGCCGACAGCACCCAGGGCCACCACCCCAGCGGCGGAGACCACTGCGCGTGCGCCCAGAACCGCAGATACAGCGTCGCCCCGGCGGCCGCACGTGCGCTCAGCCACCACGAGTACGCCTGAAAGCCTGCGACGAGCGCGACTGCTGCCGAGAGCGCGAGTCTGGGTCCCCACCGGAACTGGATCCGAGCCCGCTGGCGAGCCAGGACCTCGCCGGCCACAAGCGGGATCAGCATCAGCTCGGGCAACACCTCTCGGCCGTCGAGATTGAAGCCGCTGTAACGGTCGACCCAGGCCCAGAACAGCACGGGGAACAGCAGGCAGAGCGCGGTCGTGAGCGCGACGGCAGATCGCTCGCGCCAGCTCCCGACCCACAGCGCCGCTCCGATCACGCCGGCGACGAGCAGCCACCAGATCCACAGCGCGAGGTTGGGCAGCGGTACCGTCAGAGCGGCGAAGTTACCGACCGCCGAACCGATCACAGGCACGAACTGAGCAAAGCCGTCGTTGAGGCTCTGGCTGACCGGCGAGAACCCGAACGTGTGGGAGAAGCCGGCGATCCGGGAGTACACCAGCGCAAGGACGAACGCCGCTCCGATTGCGACCGCGGCGACCGTGGCCGCCCTGCGCCGCGCGAGGGCCAACAGCGGGCGACGCCCGATCAGGACGGCAACGACGAGTAGGTCGAGCAGCACGAAGGCGAGGTCGATCGGGCCGGTCAGGAGCGCAACGGCACCGGCTAGTCCGAACGCCGACCACACCCACGTCGGGGTCCGCTCCTGATCGCGGGCGATCCGCAGCGCCGCGGCGACGAACGCGAGACAGGAGCCGTTCTCGATTCCGCTCAGATTGAGGACCGAGGACGAGAACAGCACCATCGGCGTGACGGCAGCCAGGAACCCGAGCAGCGACCACGACGAGCCGTTCCAGAGCAGGGCCACGGCGAGCAACAGAAACACAAGCGACTGCAGCGCGCAGGCGAGCCTGCCGAGCCACAGGGCAGAGCTGGTCGTGTGGGAGACGGCGAGGGCCACCGCCGGCAGCACGTAGCCGAGCGGCGCGAAATTGCCGACGACCGAGGGGACGACACAGCTCACCCGGTTGGGCCGCCCGTTGATGCACGCGGCATTGCCCGGCATCAGGTTGGCGGGGATCCGGATACCGCGGGTGTCGTTGTCGATGAATCGTTCCTGCGGCGGGTCGAGTCCCGGGTTGGGCAGGTAGTCCACTTTCTGACCGAGCACCTCGCCTTGGCTGAGGATGTAGGCACGCACGTAGTGAGACGGTTCGTCAGGCCCATCAAACGGTTGAGTGGCCGCCATCCAGGCGAGCACGAGCAGCGCAAAGCCGAGACAGAGCACGACGACACCCGGACGCCCGGCGAACCGCTTTCTCCAGCTGAGCATCGGCCCGTAGCCTAAACGGACCCGCAGCGGCGGCAACTTCCCGGGGACGGAGACTCCCACCGACGGCACCCCGGGCGCGGCTATCTGCTTTGATGGCCGCGTGTCCGAGGCTCCTTCGACCGGCTCGCCAGCGGCTCCCGCCGCAGCCACCGCCGAGCGCCCTTCGAGCAAGGTGATCGTCGTGATGCCGGCGATGAACGCTGCCGCGACGCTGCGAGACACCGTCGCGGGGATCCCCCGTGACTCGGTCGACGAGATCATCCTCGTCGACGACGCCTCCCGGGATGAGACCGTCGAGCTCGCGCGCCGGCTGCCGGTTCACGTCGTCTGGCACCCGCACAACGCCGGCTACGGCGCCAACCAGAAGACGTGCTACCTGGAGGCGCTGCAGCGCGAGGCGGACGTGGTCGTCATGCTCCACCCCGACGGGCAGTACGAGCCCGCGATGATCCCGCGGATGATCGAGCCGATCCTCGCCGGTCGTGCCGATCTGGTGCTCGGCTCTCGCCTGGCGGAGCCGGGGATGGCGATCGCCAACGGCATGCCGCGCTGGAAATGGGTCGCCAACAGGTTCTTGACGATCAGCGAGAACGCGATGCTCGGCACCGATCTGACCGAGGCGCACACCGGCTACCGCGCCTACTCGCGCCGCCTGCTGCTCACGGTCCCGTTCCTGCGCAACTCCAACGACTTCGCGTTCGACTCGGAGCTGATCATGCAGGCTGTTCAGTTCGGGATGCGGATCGAGGAGGTCCCGGCCGCCGGGCGCTACTTCGAGGACATGTCCTCGGTCCGCTTCAAGGCCGGCACCATCTACGGACTGAAGACGCTGTGGGCCGGCGTCAGGCTGATGCTCCACCGCCGGGGCATCCTCCAGTCGGCCAAGTTCAAGGATCCCGGCCGCGGTCCCAGCAGCTAAGGGCCGATCCAGCCGGGGCGGGCGTCCGCCGACCAAAATCGGTCGATCCCCCAGTTCGTCGGTGGGGGTCGTACGCCCATTGCTGCTCAGCGCCCCGGGGCGTACGACCCCCGAATTCTGAGAGGGGGTTCGACCACATTTTGTCGTCCCAGCATCATCCCGCCCTCACCCGCGACCGTCACGCCACTCCGGCGACCGCGAGCACATAGCCAAGCACTGCTAGAGGCTGTCGGCCACGTTCGGCGCGGCGCGGTTGAACACGAAGAAGCCGAGCGCGAATATGCCTACGGTGAGCCCGATCGGGATCACCAGCCACTTGACGCCGCCGCTGTAGTAGACCGCCCCGTAGGACCCGTGCTCGATGATCGCGTGCTTGAACTGCTGGAGCACGACCGCCAACGGGTCGGCCATGTACAGGTGCAGCAAGGTCCCGTGCAGGTTAGCGGTCACGGTGACGATCGTGATCATCACACCCGAGGCGTAGAACAGGATCTGCATGACCACTTCCCAGATCGGCTGGATGTCCCGGAAGTAGACGAAGGCGGTCGACAGCAGCATCGCCAGGCCGGTGATGAGGACGCCTTCCATCAGCAAGATGACCGGCAGCTCCACCCAGGTCCCCATCGGCCGCACACCGCTGATCAGCGCGAACACGAACACGACAACGAGGTTGCCGATCAGATTGAACGTCGCGAGCAGGACGTAGGAGAGCGGGATCACCATCCGCGGGAACTCGATCTTGCGTACGAGGACCTCGTTGTCGACGACGCAGCGGACCGCGTTCATCGTCCCCTCCTGCATGTAGGTGAACAGCACGATCGCGCCGAGCAGCTGCGCGCCGTAGAAGTGGTCCGCCTGCCCCGGTCCGGTGTCCGCGCCGCTGTTGATGTGGGCGATCTTCGTGAAGAACACGTACAGCACGCCGAACAGCAGCAGCGGCCGGATCAGCTGCCACACGTAGCCGAGCCAGGAGCCGAAGAACCGCATCTTCCAGTTCGTCTTGGCGATGTTGAAGGTCAGGTGCCAGAACCTCCGCCAGTCGCTCGTCAGCGCCTGCGGTCCCCGGATCGGCTTGCCGATCCCTTCGGGCACGGGGACGGGTGCCGGCGTGTAGGTGGTGATGCTCATGCGGAGATCCGGAATCTGTCGCCGGCGCGCTCGACGGCGACCTCGACGGGGAGGTCGACGACGCCTCCCAGCGAATGCGGGGCGGTGACGACGAACGTGAAGCCGCTCTGGTAGCGATCGATCACGTCGAGCCCGGCGCCGCGTTGGGACAGGTTGACCACTGGGCTGTAGCGCCCGGGCGCGAGCACGTTGTTCTCGAAGCTGAAGTTGAACACCGCCTCTTCGCCCGCCTCGAACGTGCCGGTGCGCTCGATCTGCCCCACCGTCGATGCGACCGTCACCGCCTTCTGCTCCTCGTTGAGGATGTAGACGCTCGCCGCGGGATCCTCGATCCGCACGTTGAACAGCACGCGGGCACGGAGGCGCATCCGCTCGCCCTGGGGCACAGCAAGGAGCCGATCGCCGGCGGCGTCCTCGACCCACACCTCGGCAACCCGAGCGTCGCCGCTGCCGGTGTGCGCGTCGTCCGAGCCGTCGGATTCGGGCACTGGAGCGCGTCCGAAGTTGATCTCCAGGTAGCGGTCGCCGATCTCCGACGGATCGCCGATCAGCAGCATCTGCCCGCGCTCGAGCAGCATCGCGCGATGGCAGAAGCGCTTGAGCATGCCCATGTCATGGCTGACGAACAAGATCGTCTTGCCCTCGTCGCGCATCCGGTTGAACGCGTCGAAGCACTTCTGCTGGAAGGAGGCGTCGCCGACGGCGAGGATCTCGTCGACGAGCATCAGGTCGGCGTCGACCTGGATCGCGACCGAGAAGGCGAGGCGGACGATCATCCCCGACGAGTAGTTCTTGACCTTCAGGTCCTTGAACTCCTCGAGGCCCGCGAACTCGATCACCTCATCGACGCGCCGCCGCGCCTCGCGCGGGGTCAGGCCCATCATGATTCCGTTCAGGATGACGTTGTCGCGGGCTGGGAGATCCATGTTGAAGCCGATCCCGAGCTCGATCATCGTTGACATCCTGCCCCGCCGCCAGATCTCGCCGTCGGCGCGGTAGATGCCGGCGATGCACTTGAGCAGGGTGCTCTTGCCGCTGCCGTTGCGCCCGGCGATCCCGAAGAACTCTCCCTGCTTCACGTCGAACGAGACGTCACACAACGCGCTGAAGTCGCGCATGCGAGTCTTGCGCCGGGGGTGCAGCATCCGCTCCTTGAGCGTGTACCGCTGGTCCTCGGGAATGTGAAACGTCTTGCCGACGCCACGCACGAGGATCGCGGGCGGGCCGCTCGAGGACGCGGGTGCCATTCCAGCAGGGTACCTGGCGGCCGTGCGAGCGGCTGCTCATGTGCGCCCGAAAGCGATTTCCGCACGACCAGCCGAGTCGACCCCTCCGCCGGGCGGGAGCTGCTTACGCCCACCCTCACGGGCGGCGTAGGCGACCAGCGCGAGCGAGCCGAGGCAGGCAGCCGCGACCCACGGCGCCCAGCCGGCGGGCGGGCTCCAGGTCGCGGGGCCCCAGAAGTCGAAACGGCCGGCCGCGCCGCCAGCCGTGCCGGCGCTAAGCCACCACGAATACGCCTGCACCCCTGCGGTCAGTACAAGGATCGCGAAGAGCGCGGGGCCGGAGGCGCGCCTCACCTCCAGGCGCCGGCGGTTGCGCGCCACGACCTCCCCGGCGACCAGCGGAATCAACATCAGCTCCGGCAGGACCTCGCGGCCCTGAAGACCGAAGCCGCTGAGGCGGTCGACCCACGCCCAGAACAGGATCGGGAACGCCAGGCCCAGCACGACGACCGCCCCGACGACGACGCGCTCGCGCACGGTCCCCAGCCACAGTGCGACAAGGATCACGGCGACCACGAGCAGCCACCAGAGCCAATCGACCGACGGCGGCAACGGAACGGTCAGCGCGCCGAAGTCGCCGATCGCGCCGCGCAGTACCCCTGAGAACTGGTCGAGGCCCCGTTGGAGGCTCGTCCCGAACGGTGTGAACGCGAACTGGTGGGCGAAGCCGGCCACGCGCGTGTAGACGACGGCGAGGGCTAGCGCGACCAGGACCACAGCGCCCGCGAGCCGCGCCTCGCGCCGACGGGCGAGCAAGCGCGTCCCGGTAGCGCCGAGCAGCCCAGCGAACACGGCCAGATCGGCGAGCACGAACACCACGTCGAGCGGACCGGTCAGCGCAGCGACCGAGCCGCTCAATCCGAATGCGAACCAGACCCGGCCGCTCGCGCGACTCGGGTCCCGGGCGATGCGCAGTCCGGCCGCGGCGAACGCCAGGCACGACGCGATCTCGATTCCGCTCGGGTTCATGATCGACGCGCAGAACAGGACCATCGGCGAGACCGCTGCGACGAGTCCGAGCAGCGACCAGCCGGACCCCTCCCACAACAGCGCCAACGCAAGCAGCACGAAAGCGACCGACTGCAATGCGGAGGCGACGCGTGTGAACCAGAGCGCGGTCGTCGCCGAGCGCGCGAAGCCGATCGCCGCGGCGGGGAGGACGTAGCCGAGCGGCGGGAAGTTGCCGTCGGGCGTCGCCACGGCGCAGCCTGATCGGTTGGGTAGGCCATCCATGCACTCGCCCAGCACAGGCATCAGATTCGCCGCAACCCACACGCCACGCGTGTCGTGGTCGATGAACTCGGCCTGCGTTGCGTTCAGGCCCGGGCTTGGTATATACGGGACCTGCGGTCCGAGGATCTGCCCGTTGGTCAGGATCATCGCTCGCTCGTAGTGCGAGGGCTCGTCCGGCGCCAGGAAGGGCTGCGTCGCGGCCATCCACGCGGCGACCAGCAGCACCAGCCCGGCCGCCAGCAACCGGGGACCCGCAACTAGGCTCCTGCTCATCGCGAGCAAGCGTAGGACCGCTCGCAGCGGCACGCGGCGCGAACTGTCATCGCCGGCCCTCCAACGACAGGTGCTCGACAATCGCGGGCGAGAGGCGCTCGGCTCGCGCCCCGAGTGCGGTTCCAAGTGCCCGCGCGCCGTGGTGGCCCAGTGAGCGCACCAGCAGTTCGACGCCTCCGATGCCGGCGGCCCGCAGGCCGCCGGCGTAGCGCAGATCGGCGCCGACGGAGCCACGTGCGCTGCGAGCCAGGCGGCGCACGTCGCCGAGGTCCTCGAGCTCGTAGAGCTCGCGCACGGCGCGAGCCTCATCGAAGCTCCGCCGGGTCCACTCCCAGGCGCCGTAGTCGTGCGAGTGGATCACGGCCGCGTCGGGCGCGAACACCTTGGCGAAGCCCGCCTGCAGCACGTCGTGCGCCAGTGCGTGGTCCTCGGCGTAGGCGACCGGCCGGAACGGAACCCGCTCCCAGGCCGCCCGGGCGACGGCCCCGTTGGCGTCGGTGAAATAGCCGCGCGCGCCGTACAGGGCGCGGGGCGGCGCTGCGCGCTCGGAGGGGGCGAGCCGATCGACCCGGACGCTGCCGTCGGGCGAGAGCGAGCGAAACCACGCCTCGAGCTCCCGGCGAACCATCGCGCTCGCGTCCGCCCGGGGAATGTACGGACCGAAGACGAGCCCCACCGCGTCTGCGGCGGCAAACCCGGCGAGCAGCCGCGCCAGCCAGTGCTCGCCCGCCGGGACCGCGTCCTGGGTCAGGAACGCGACGACTTCACCGCCAGTGCGCTGCATCAGCAGGTTGCGGGTGCCGCCGTGCGAGAACTCCCGCGGAGCTATCTCGATCACCTCGGCGCCGCGGGCGCGCGCCGCCGCGCGCGAGCCGTCGCGCGAGCCCGAGTCGCACACGACGAGCTCGACCTCGACACCCTCCCTGAGCGCCTGCCGCCGAACCGCCTCGAGCGCGTCGACCAGCACCGCCCCGCCGTCCCGCACCGGAATCGCGACGCTGACCAACACGGTCGCGCTACAGAAGCCCGTCGAGGATGCGCCCCAGCCCGGCCTGCAGCGGAACCTCGGCGGTCCAGCCGAGCTCCTCGCGGGCTCGCGAGACGTCGAGACAGCTGCGGCGCACCTCGCCCTGGCGCTCGCCGGCGAAGACGGGCGCGGGCAGCGGCAGGTCGCGGCGGGCGCCTACCTCGCGCAGGGCGGCGAGCAGTTCCAGCACCGATGTCTCGGCGCCGCGGCCGATGTTGATCGGACCGGTGAGGGTGGAGTCGGCGGCGAGCAGGTTCGCCCGCATCACATCGGCCACATCGACCCAGTCCCGCGTCTGGCGCCCATCGCCATACACCGTCGGCGCCCGGCCGGCGATCAGCTGCCCGCAGAAGATCGCGACGACGCCGGCCTCACCGTTCACGTCCTGTCTGGGCCCGTAGACGTTCCCGTAGCGCAGGGAGACGGTCTGCAGTCCGTGCAGCCGGGTGTACAGCGCGCAGTAGCCCTCGGCCGCGTACTTGCTCTGGCCATACGGCGCGAGCGGGCGGACCGGATGGCGCTCTGGAGTCGGCAGCAACTGCGCGTCGCCGTAGAGGCCGCCGCCGGTGGAGGTGTTGACGAGCTTGCGCACGCCGGAGGTGCGCGCGGCCTCCAGCACGGCGATCGTCCCCAGCACGTTGCTGACCGCGTCGACGGCGGGCTTCTCGACCGAGTAACGAACGTCGATCTGAGCTGCGAGGTGGAAGACGAGCTCGGGTGCCAGCTCGTCGAACGCCCGCGCCAGCGCCGGCGCGTCGGTCACGTCCAGCTCGAGCAGCTGCGCGCCCGCCTCGAGTGCGGGGGCCAGGTTCGACCGGCGGCCGCCCGTCAGGTTGTCGATCACGGCCACCTCGTCGCCCCGCGACACGAGCGCGTCGACGAGGTTCGAGCCGATGAAACCGGCGCCGCCGGTGACCACGCAGCGCATGCGGCCGCCAAGGATATGCCCGCTCGCCCCAGGCCGCTCGCATACGGAGAGCCCGCACCGCTGGTGCGGCACGGGCTCATCCGACAGGACGACCCTGGTAGGGCTGGGGGGCCGTCCGAGGCTCGCGAGAAAGGGGGCGATGCTCGCGAGCCAGCACGACATCCGTGTCGCTTGTGAGCATAGCCGTCGCGCGGACATTCGAGCGTAGTTTCGGCGTGGGAAAAAGCCCCCATCGCGGGCAAAACCGAAACCAATGCGCTCCGGACGCGTTTCTAAGCTTACGTCGCCTTCGGCCGATACAACGAGGGCGACGTCCCGAGACCAGCAAACGATGATCCAGCCCAACCCCGTCCAGCACGAACCGGCCCCGATCGACCTGCCGGAGCTCGTCGAGGTTCTCGGGATCCCGCTCGCGCGGACCGATTACGAGCAGACGGTCGAGCTGATCGACACCTACGCCAGTCGACGCGAGCGCGGCTACATCTGCGTGTCGAACGTACACGCGGTGATGGCCGCCGCCGAGGATCCTGAGCTCCACGCGGCGCTGCTGGGCTCTACCCTCAACGTGCCCGATGGCATGCCGCTTGTGTGGGCGATCAAAGCCCTCGGGCATTCGCTCAAGGACCGCGTCTACGGCCCGGAGCTGATGTGGCGCGCATGCGCGCACGCTGCCAGGACGGGCCTGCGCTTCTACCTCTACGGCGGGCGCAACCAGGGCGCGCTCGTCCAGCTCGCCCTGAATCTGCGCCAGAACCATCCCAGCGTGCAGATCGTCGGCGGGTACTCGCCGCCGCACCGTCCGCTGACCGACGAGGAGCAGGGCACGGTGATCAAGGAGATCAACCAAGCTCGCCCGGACGTCGTCTGGGTTGGGATCGGCGTCCCCAAACAGGAGAAGTGGATGGCGATGATGCGCCCGCGCCTCGAGGCGCCACTGCTGATCGGCGTCGGCGCGGCGTTCGACTTCCACGCTGGACTGGTTACGCAGGCTCCCGGCTGGCTCCAGGACGCCGGGCTCGAGTGGGCCTACCGCCTGGTGCAGGAGCCCCGGAGGCTGTGGCCGCGGTATGTGCGCTACAACCCACGGTTCGTGGCCGCATTCGCGGCACAGCTGGCCGCCCACCGGCGCGCCGCCCTGAAGCGCTAGCCATACACGACCACCCAGGTGGACTGCACCACGACGGCAACCGTCGCGATCCCCACCCGCATGCGTGCCGGGTACCTCGACGTCGCGCTCGCGTCGATTGCCCCGCAGGCGGCCGCGGCCGGGGCCGAGGTGCTCGTGATCAGCGACGGCCAGGACCCCGACACCGCTGAGGTGGCGCGCCACCACCGCGCCCGCCTCGAGACGCTGCCGGCACCGCGGGGACTGAACGCGGCGCGGAACGTCGCCGTCGCAGCGTCTGCCGCCGAGCTCGTCGTGTTCGTCGACGACGACGTGCTCGCCCCGGCCGGCTGGCTCGAGGCGATCCTGTCAGGCGTGGACGCCGCGCCCGAGGTCGAGGTCTTCGGCGGCCCGATCCGGCCGCTGCTGGAGGGCGGCGGCCCGCGTGCCTGCGGCCGCGAGCCCGCGCCGATCACCGCGCTCGACCGCGGCCCCGTCGACATCGACGGCGCGCCCGTGTGGGGCGCGAACATGGCGATACGGCGCCGCGCCCTGCAACGGCTCGGCCCGTTCGACGAATCGCTCGGGGGCCGCGGCGACGAGGAGGAGTGGCTGCGCAGGTACGCCGCCGCGGGCGGGCGGATCCGCTATCTCGCAGCCGCCGGACTCGAGCATCGCCGCACTGCCGCCGACGCCCGGCTGCGCCCGCTGTCGATCGCGGCCTACCACCTCGGGCGCACCGCGCGGGCCAACGACGTCCGCAAGGGCGCCGCGCCGCCGCTCGCGCGCGAGCTGCGCGAGCTCGCCGGCGGCGCCTGGCACGCGGTCCGCAGACGCTGCGCCTACGGGATCGTGTTCATCGCCCACGCCGCCGGCCGCCTGCGCGAGGCGCTGGCGCAGGCCAGCGGCTCACACGGCGCGCCCGCCCCGGCGAGCGGCTCACACGATGCCCCCGGCCCGGCCGTCCCGGCACCCGGCGACGACTTCCTCTCGGGCGCGAGCGGCTACGTCGCCGGGATTCGCGCGACCACCAGGGCCCGCGCGGTCGACACGCTCACCGACGCCCGCCAAGCCACGTGGCGATGGGCGCTGCGCCGGGCGGCACACCGCTCTCCCCCCCGCCGCGTGCTCGTGCTCGCGGTCGAGCGAGCCGACGCGCCGAACCTGCTCGATCGCGCCGTCGCCGAGCTACGCCGCTCGCGCCACGAGCTGGAGGTCGCGCGGACGCCGGTAGCCGGCCGCGGCAAGTTCGAGAACCTGAACGCGCTGCTCGCCGGCCGCGAGCTCGAGCTTCTGGACTGGCTGCTCGTGCTCGACGACGACGTCGTCCTGCCGCGCGACTTCCTCGACGAGTTCGTGTTCCTCGCGGAGCGATTCGCGCTCGCGATCGCGCAGCCGGCCCACCGCGCCTACTCGCACGCCGCCTGGCCGGTGACGCGCCGCCGTCGCGGCAGCGTCGCGCGCGAGACCGCGTTTGTCGAGATCGGGCCGGTCGTGGCATTCCACGCGCGGACGTTCGCGCAGATCCTGCCATTCCCGTCGCTGCGGGCCGGCTGGGGCCTCGATGCACACTGGTCCGCGGTCGCGGCCGAACAGGGGTGGCGGATCGGGGTGATCGACGCGACCGCGGTCGAGCACGCGCTGCGACCGGTCGCAGCGACGTACGATGCCGGCGCAGCGATCGAGGAGGCCCGGCGCTTCCTCGCCAACCGTCCGTACGTCCGCGCCCGTGAGGCCGGCCGCACCCTCGCCACCCACCGGCACTGGTAGGCGAGCGGCTGTGGCGAACGTCTCCGCATCAGGGTCGGAGCTCTACTCGGCCGACAACCTGCTCGACCGCCTCAGCGACTCGCGCGCGCTGACGCGCAGCTACCTGTACGCGATGGAGCGCGAGCGCGAGCTCCTCCGGCGCCGGCTTCCGCTCGCCGGCGGACGGGTCCTGTCGGTCGGCTGCGGCTGGCACCCCGGCCGCCATCTGTTCCCGGCGCCCGCGTTTCACCTGGTCGGGGTCGATCCGAACGGGGACCACGTCCGCGGCGTGCTCGAGACTGGTCGCGCGGACGAGGCGTTCGTCGGCGCCGCTGGGCAGCTCGAGCAGCTCACCGACGGCAGCTTCGACGTCATCCTGTACCGCCTCGTGATGCACCACATTGCCTATCAGGGGCCGCTCGAGCCCGCCTTCGCCGAGGCTGCGCGGCTGCTCGCTCCGGGAGGGGCGCTGGTCGTGATCGAGCCGGGGCTGTGGCATCCGGTCGGGCTCGGGCTGGCAGCCGCCAATCGCGCCGGCCTCGGCCCGCAGCTGCATGGCACACCGGACGACGTGCCGCTGTCGCCGCGGCGTCTCGCCAGGATCGCGCGCGCCGCCGGCTTGACCGCCGAGCTGCACGCGGTCACCTACGCGTGGCGGCGCCTGCCGGTGTCGCTGCAACGATGGGTCGCCCGGCTCGACGTGCTCGGCTCGCGCCCGCGGGCGGCGCTGCTTGCCCACACCTTCATGCTGATCGCCCGCCGAGATGCCGGCTAGCGCGCCCGCACGCGCGGACAAGCGGCTGGCTGACGTCGCGCCGGCGGCCGGCCTGGCCTGCGCGGTCCTGCTGCTGACGTTCATCACGGCCGGCGGCACGGATCTCGGCCCCAACACGTGGGCGGAGATCGCGCTCGTGCTCGCCGGCGCCGCGACGTGCGCGTGGGCGCTCGGCGCCGGGTTGGCGTGGAGGCGCCCGCTGGGCGCCTCCGTCGTGCTGTTTGGCGCCGTAGCCGTCCTGACCGCACTGTCGATCAGCTGGTCGGTGACCCCAGATCAGTCGTGGACCGAGGCCGGCAGGACCCTCTCCTACTTCGCCGCGTTCGCCGCCGCGGCCGCACTTGCGCAACGCCTGCCGCACCGCTGGGCGGCGGTGACGACCGCGGTCGCGTTGCTCGCGACCGCGGTCGCCCTCTGGGCCGCGCTCGTCAAGGTGTTCACGTGGCAGCTCTACGGGCAGGTCGGCTACGGCCGGCTGCTCGCTCCGTACGGGTACTGGAACGCGACCGGCCTGATCGGAGCGCTCGGG
>Ga0302314_10001294_pt1 | contig 46796 bp, 43 predicted proteins | sample III_Palsa_N2_3_FD_200533 | JGI IMG/M metagenome (GOLD analysis project Ga0302314, IMG submission 200533) | Peat permafrost microbial communities from Stordalen Mire near Abisko, Sweden - III_Palsa_N2_3 | ecosystem: Environmental > Terrestrial > Soil > Palsa > Peat permafrost | place: Sweden...
TGCAGCGAGCAGGGTACGAGAGTTGCGACGCATCGTAAGCCTCCTTGTGATCGGGTCGCTTTCTTACGGCCCGCTCGGGCTGAACTGACATACACGAGTGTTCCGCCGGGCAGGCAGGCGGCGGCACGGCCGGACGTCACCACCCCTGTGGGCCCTTCGGCCCTAATGGCCGCGCCGATGCCGCCGCATGCTGAGGAAATCAGGAGAGAGGGGACGCGCATGATGGAAGTCACGGCACCGGTACTCGCAGGCCAGCGGTTCCTGCACGGCATGCGGGCTGATCAGCTCGACGTGCTCGCCGCGACGGCGTCTGAGGTTATGTTCCCTGCCGGGCACCGGGTCTTCGCCGAAGGGGGCTATGTCGACAAGTTCTGGCTGATCGAGTCCGGCCATGTCGGCCTGGACGTGCGGGTGCCCGGCGAGGGCCCGGCGGTCATCGGGACCGTCGGCATCGGCGGGATCCTGGGCTGGTCCTGGCTTGTCCCCCCGTACCAGTGGGCGTTCGGCGCGGTGTGCGTCACCCGGGTTAGGGCGATCGAGTTCAGCGCGCCGGCCGTCAGGGACTGCTGCGCGGCCGATCCGGCCCTCGCCTACGAGCTCACCCGGCGGCTGTTCCAGGTGCTCGCGGGGCGGCTGCTGGACACCAGGGCCACGCTGATCGCCAAGTCAGCTGATCACGAAGTCAGCTGATCACCAGGCCCGCGGAGTAAGTCCGCAGTACGCGGTGTAAGTCCGCACGGCGGTGTAAGTCCGCATGGCGGTGTGAGCCTGCACGGGTCCCGGGAAGCCGTCAAGGGTCTCCTGTTCAAGGGCGGTGGCCGCGCGGGCGCGGGCCTGACCAGTGCTTTTCTCCAAAGAACGCCAGATGGTGCCACAGTTGACGTCGTAGTGAGCCATATTCATTTGAATATGTGCCACAGATGTGCCATAATGACACCATGAACTTGACCTCCTATGTGAGCAACCTCGGACGCGAGTTCGCCGCGCTTGCCGAGGCCGGCGGCGAGGAGGCGCGCGCGCTGGTCGAGCAGCTGGCCGGGTCGCTCGAGTCGGCGATCCGGATGACGCTGCTTGATGCGCTGTCGGCCGCCGCCGACGAGATCACCCGGGACCTGGCCCCGGGCTCGGTAGAGCTGCGCCTGCGCGGACGCGATCCGAATTTCGTCGTGACCTTGCCACCCGCCGAGCCGCTCGAGTTCGCGGCCGAGGACGCTGCGCCAACCCCCGGCGGCGCGCCGGACATCGATCTGCTGATCTCCGAGGACAGCCCCGCCGCGCGGATCAACGTACGCCTGCCCGAGCAGCTCAAGGCCGCGATCGAGGAGGCCGCGGCCAAGGAGGGGCGCTCGGTCAACGCCTGGCTGGTCCGGGCGGCCGCCGCCAGCCTGCAGCCGTCCGAACGCGATCAGCGCCTCGAGCCACGCGGCAGCGGGAAACGGGCCAAGCAGGGCTTCACCGGCTGGGTCCGCTAGCCGCGCCGAACGCTTTCCACTCGCCACGTCCCCGGCCTGCGGGGACGGCTTACCTACCCATGATTGGGGGACAGCCATGCCAAATTACGAGACGCCCGAGCCGATTTCCCTCACGCTCGAACTCGGCGTCGCCGTCGTGCGGATCGCCGCAAGCGACCGGACCGACACCGTTGTCGAGGTCCGCCCGAGCGACGAAGCCGACGAGTCCGATGTGCAGGCCGCCCAGCAGGTCCGCGCCGACTACGCCAACGGCATGCTCCGGGTCACTGGCCCAAAGCAGGGCGCCTTCGACTTCTCCCGCAAGACCAGGTCAGTCGACGTGACCATCGAACTGCCTAGCGGTTCCCAGGTGTCCGCGCAGGTGCAGGCAGGCGACTTCCGCTGTGCCGGCCGGCTCGGGGAGTGCAGCCTCAAGACCTCGTTCGGGAACGCCTGGCTCGAACAGACCGGCCCGCTGCGCCTGCACACGGGGTTCGGTCACGTTACCGCCGACGGCATCGAGGGCAACGCCGAGATCTCCACCGGCAGCGGCAAGATCCAGATTGGCGAGGTTGAGGGCACCGCGACAGTCAAGAGCTCCAACGGCGACGCCACGCTCGACGCGGTCACCGGCGACGTGCATGTGCGCACGGCCAACGGCGACATCTGCGTCGAGCGGGCCGGCGCCGACGTCGACGCGAAGACGTCCAACGGCAGCATCCGCCTCGGCGAGGTGGCCCGCGGTTCGGTCGTGCTCGGGACCCCCGCGGGCAACCTGGAGATCGGCATCGCCGCGGGCACCGCCGCATGGCTGCAGGTCAACACCGGATTCGGGCACGTGCGCAACCTGCTGGAGAACGCCACCCGGCCCGAAGAGACCGACGAGACCGTCGAGGTGCGCGCCCGCACCTCCTACGGCGACATCACCATCCACCGCTCCTGACTCGCTTCCGGCACTGGAGAAGAGAAGAAGGGCAACCATGATCATCAACCAATCCGGGCCGGCGATCGCCGCGACCGGGCTACGACGGCTGGCCGGCGCCATCGATCGCGCCGGCGGCGAAGACACCGGAAGCGAGGGGGCATCCCGATGACGGCACAGCCGATGACAGCGCAATCGGCCCGGGCGATCCGCGTGCGGGGTCTTGAGAAGTCGTACAAGAAGCTGCGCGTGCTGCGCGGTGTGGACTTCGACGTGGCGCGGGGCAGCATCTTCGCCCTGCTTGGCTCCAACGGCGCAGGCAAGACCACGATCGTGAAAATCCTGTCCACACTGCTCAAGGCCGACGCGGGGACTGCCAGCGTCAACGCCTTCGACGTCGCCACGCAGGCCGCGGACGTGCGGGAGTCCATCAGCCTCACCGGGCAGTTCGCGGCCGTGGACGAAATCCTCAGCGGGCGGGAGAACCTCGTGCTCGTGGCCCGGCTGCGGCACCTCAAGAACCCGGGCACGATCGCGGATGGCCTGCTCGGTCGTTTCTCGCTGACCGACGCGGCCTCGCGGAAGGTGTCGACGTATTCGGGTGGCATGCGCCGCCGCCTCGACATCGCGATGAGCCTCATCGGGAATCCGCCGGTCATCTTCCTCGACGAGCCGACGGCCGGGCTCGATCCCCAGGGGCGCATCGAGGTGTGGCAGGCCGTCAGGGAACTCGCCGGGCGCGGCACCACGGTGCTGCTCACGACGCAGTACCTGGACGAGGCCGAACACCTCGCCGACCGGATCGCGATCCTCCACGAGGGCCGGATCGTCGTGAACGGCACCCTGACCGAGCTCAGGCAGCTGCTCCCGCCCCCCAAGGTCGAGTACGTCGAGAAGCAGCCGACCCTTGAGGACGTCTTCTTCGCCATCGTCGGTGACGGCAGCGACGCCGGCCACGACCGCAGCACCGGCACGGACAAGAAGTAAGGAACAACGATGACTAAGCACTTCTTCGGCGACACCGCCGTCCTGACGGGGCGATGCCTGCGCCACATCACGCGCAGCCCGGACACCATCATCACGACCACGATCATGCCGATTGCCTTCCTGCTGCTGTTCGTGTACGTGTTCGGCGGCGCGATCAAACACGGATCGGGCACGTATGTGACCTACCTGCTGCCCGGCATCCTGCTCATCACGATTGCCTCGGGCATCTCCTACACCGCATTCCGGCTCTTCACGGATATGCAGGGCGGCATCTTCGAGCGATTCCAGTCCATGCCGATCGCACGGTCGTCCGTGCTGTGGTCGCACGTGCTGACCTCGCTGGTCGCCAACCTGATCTCGCTCGTGGTCGTCGCGGGAGTCGCCGTCGGCATGGGCTTCCGCTCGGGGGCGGGGGCGCTGGCGTGGCTCGCGGTCGCCGGCATCCTGATCCTGTTCACCCTGGCGCTGACGTGGCTCGCCGTCATCCCCGGTCTCACCGCGAAGTCCGTCGACGGCGCGAGCGCGTTCTCCTACCCGCTCATCTTCCTGCCGTTCATCAGCTCGGCATTCGTGCCCACCGCCACCATGCCCGGCCCGGTCCGCGCCTTCGCCGACAACCAGCCCGTGACATCCATCGTCAACACGATCCGCGACCTGCTCGCACAACAGCCAGTCAGCACCAGCATCTGGACCGCCCTCGCCTGGTGCGCCGGCATCCTCATCGTCGCGTACGCCCTCGCCACGGCCACCTACCACCGCAAGATCGCCTGAGGACGTGTCTCCTCAGCAGTGCCTCGCCCCCTGTCCCGGGCTGCCCAGGACAGGACGGCCCGGCACGCTCCCCCGGGTCATCCGTCTGGGCCCGGGTGGTGTCCAGCACCACGTACTCACCCGGCCGGGTCGCAAGATCCTGCAACGGCGTTACCGCGCTTTCCTACTGTGATCTGATCCGGCGGCCGGTGAGCTGGGTCGGGACGATCCTGACGAACAGGTCGTGCTCCCCGCCGGGCCATGGCTGCAGGTCGCATTCCTCGTGCAGGTGCCTGAGCTCACCCGGCTGCAGCACCCGGTGTGCGTCGCCGAGGACAAGCACGCTCCATCCCTGGCCAAGCTCTAGGTCGAAATGGTCGGCTTCGAAGGTGATCGGGCCGTCGCCGTGCCCGGCGATCAGCGAGCCGGCACCGGTCCTGATCATGATGCCGCCGCCCGTTATCGCGTAATTCACCGGCAGCACCATCAGTCCGGAGGCGGTGGTGAAGGCGACACGGCCGAGCCCCCGAGGCGCGAGAAGGCGATGGCACTCGGCCAGGCCGAGCGGCTCAAGGTGGCCGGCCGAGCCCCAGCACGCCGACTCGGGATCACGGCCGGGCGATTCCTCGTGCCCGGCGCCGAGCAGGGCGGTCGAGGTGGTGCGAAGTGCCGCGGCCAACTGGCGCAGCGTGGCGGCACCCGGCTGGCCAGGGAAGCTCTCCAGGTACGCCAGGTACCGCAGATCCACCCCCGCCCGCGAGGCCACCTGGTTGAGTGAGAGCCGCAGTTCCGCTCGCCGCGCCGCCAGGCGCCTGCTCAGGTCGCCGGGATCCGGCGGAACCGGCCAGTGCCAAGTAGTGCCGTGTTCCGCCCCCGCCGTCGCGCCGTGTGCCTGATTCACGGTCATCACGATCACCTCTGTCCTCCGCTGTCTGATGCCGTCCAGCCTTCCGGCCGTAGTGGCTGGGCAAGAGGGGCTTTCGGCCCTGTTACAGGGGACACTCGCCCCCTACGAGCTGCTGGCTTAGGCGGTTAGCGGGGCGACGGTGGACCCGTTCACGGCCTGGAAAAGGATGTCTTCAGGTGCGGGACGAAGGGCCCGTGCTAGCGGTGCGCGGATCGGCCACACTGGCGTTATGACGAACGTGATCGAGGCCGCGGGTCTGCGCAAGCGCTTCGGTGCGGCGACGGCGCTCGACGGCCTCGACCTGACGGTCCGCGCGGGCGAGGTACATGCCTTCCTCGGGCCGAACGGGGCGGGAAAGACCACGACCATCCGCATCCTGCTCGGCCTGCTGCGCGGGGACGGCGGGACCGCCGTCCTGCTCGGCGGCGACCCCTGGCGGGACGCGACCAGGCTGCACTCCAGGATCGCCTACGTGCCCGGCGACGTCACGCTGTGGCCGTCGCTGACCGGCGGCGAGATCATCGACCTGCTCGCCCGGCTGCGCGGCAACGACAGCGACCCCAACCGGCGCCGGGAGCTCATCGAGGCGTTCGACCTGGACCCGGCCAAGAAGGCCCGCGCCTACTCCAAGGGCAACCGGCAGAAGGTGGCGCTCATCGCCGCGCTGGCCAGCGGCGCGGAACTGCTGCTTCTCGACGAGCCGACCGCCGGCCTTGACCCGCTGATGGAGGCGGTCTTCCGCGAGCGCATCGAGGCCGAGCGACGCGCGGGCCGCAGCGTGCTGCTGTCCAGCCACATCCTGGCCGAGGCCGAGGCGCTCGCCGACCGGGTGACGATCATCCGCGCCGGGCGCACCGTGGAAACCGGGACGCTGGCCGAGCTGCGTCACCTGACCCGCACGACCGTGGAGGCGCAACTCGAGGGTCCGGTCAGCCTCGACGACCTGCCCGGCGTGCACGACGCGGTACTGACCGGCGGCAGGCTGCGCTGCGCGGTGGACAACGCGTCGCTCAACGAGGTGCTCCGCCGGCTGACCACGACGGGGGTGCGCACGCTGACCTGCCGTCCACCGACCCTCGAAGAGCTGTTTCTTCGGCAGTACTCGGGGCAACCCGCAGCCGGGGTCCGAGCATGAGCGGGTCACTCGCCGGAACCGGTGCCCTGGCCAGGCTCGCGCTGCGCCGGGACCGGATCATGATCCCGGCCTGGGTCTACCTGGTCCTGATCGGGGTCTGCGAGACCGCGTACGTGTTCTCCAGGCTGTATAAGACCTCGTCCGCGCGGGCGGGGCTGGCGGCGAGCGGCGAGGGCAACCCGGCGCTGCTGTTCCTCTACGGCCGGCTGAACGGCACGTCCGTCGGCGCGCTGACCGCGTGGCGGTACGGCGTGTGGGCGGCCCTGTTCGCGGTGCTGATGACGATCTTCATCGTGACCAGGCACACGCGGGCGGACGAGGAGACGGGCCGACTTGAGCTGATCGGCTCGGCCCGCGTGGGGCGGCAGGCACCGCTGGCGGCCGCGGTCGCCGTCGCGGTGACCGCTAACCTGGCGCTCACCGCACTGCTGTGCCTGGCACTGCCGTTCATCGGGCTGCCGGCGGCTGGCTCGGCGGCGTTCGCGCTGGGGATCGGCACCTGCGGTCTGGCCTTCACCGGGATCAGCGCGGTGGCCGCCCAGTTCGCGTCCGGGGCGCGGGGCGCCCGCGGCCTTGCGATCGGCGTGCTCGGCCTCTCGTTCCTGCTGCGGGCCATCGGCGACTCGGCCGGCGCAAGCGGGCCTGCCTGGCTGACCTGGGCCCTGCCCTTGGGCTGGACGGAAATGCTGCGGCCGTTCGCCGCGCCGCGCTGGTGGGTGCTTGCGCTGCCGGTCGCGCTGTGCGCGCTGGGGGTCTTGGCGGCGTTCGCGCTCAACGGACGGCGGGATCTCGGGGCGGGGCTGCTGCCTGGCAGGCCGGGCCGTGCGTCGGCTTCCGCGCTGCTGCGCGGTCCGCTGTCGCTGGCCTGGCGGCTGGAGTGGCCGGCACTCGCGGGCTGGGCCGCCGGGTATGCGTTCATCTTCGCGGTCTGCGGGGCGGCGGCCAAGGGTATCGGGCAGCTGTTCGGCACGAGCGGGGCGCTGCGCAACGAGTTCGCCAGGCTCGGCGGGCAGGCAGCCATCGTGAACGCGTACCTGGCCGCGCTGATGCTGCTTGCCGGTCTTGTCGCGTCCGCCTACGGGGTCTCCGCCGTGCTCCGACTGAGCGCGGCGGAGACCGGGCAGGGCGCGGACCTGATCCTTTCCGGTGCGGTCGGCCGGGTCCGCTGGGCGCTCGGCCACCTGCTTGTCGCGGCGCTCGGCATGGCGCTGCTCCTCGTGGTCGCGGGTGTCGCCACGGGCCTCGGTTACGGCCTCCGCACGGGCGGTGCCGGCCCTGAGGCGGCGCGCATGCTCGGTGCCGCGATCGCGCAGCTTCCCGCGGCGCTGGTGATCGCGGGAGTGGCGGTCGCGGCGTTCGGCCTGGCGCCGGACGCCGGTGCCGCGGCGAGCTGGACCGCGCTTGGCCTGGTGGTGGCCGTTAGCATCTTCGGGCCGACGCTCCAGCTCTCCCACTGGGTACTGGATCTCTCACCGTTCACGCACGCCCCGCGCCTTCCCGGCGGCGCGGTCGCCGTGGCCCCGCTGGCCTGGCTGTCGGCGCTCGCGGTCGCACTCGCCTTGTTCGGCCTCGCGGCCCTCCGCAGACGTGACATAGCGGGATCATGAACATTCCGGCAGCCGGGTGACCTGCCCGGCCTGGAACCGGTAACACACCGGAACCGCGTTCGGCACCTCCAGGCCGGAAGAGGCGTCATCGCCGACCCCTTCCAGGTGCTTGACCAGCGCTCGCAGTGTGTTGCCGTGCGACGCCACCAGCACGCAGCCATGCCGGTATAGGTCGGGGATGATCACGTCGCACCAGTAGGGGAGGAGGCGCGCGGTCACGTCGTGCAGCGACTCGCCGCGCGGCCTTGCGTCGGGCGGCAGGGCGGCGTAGCGCGGGTCGTCGTCCGGCTCGCCCAGCGGCGGGCGCACGCGAAAGCCGCGGCGCCAGGCCGTGAACTGCTCCTCCCCGGCTTCGGCCCGGACCTCGGCCTTGCCTCGGCCCTGCAGCGCACCGTAATGGTTGGAGTTGAGCCGCCAGCTGCGCCGCACCGGAATCCATGACCGGCCGCAGGCGGCGAGCGCGAGGTCCGCCGTGACGACCGCGCGGCGCTGAACCGACGTGTGGACCACGTCGGGCAGGAAACCGCGGGCCGCGAGAAGCGCCCCGGACCGTTCCGCCTGATGTTTGCCGTGCTCGCTCAGGGCGACATCGATCCAGCCGGCGAACACGTCCGCGGCATTCCAGTCGCTCTCGCCGTGACGCAGCAGCACCAGGACCGCCATCAGCTCGCCCGCCGACGCTCGCTTCGCACATCTACCTCCTCCGGTTCGCCTTTCAGGCTCGCCCTCGCGCACGGCCGCGCGGCAGGGCCGTGCCGCCCTCCCGGTAGGGACTTTCTTCCCTGACCGCGTGGCGGAAAGAAAGGCATGGTTAACCGCGTAAAGACCTCGCATGGTCCAGACCGGGAGGTTGCCGCTAATGCCGCAGACACTTGAGCCGCTGCTGGGCTCTCACCCGTTCTTCGCCAGGCTCACCTCGCCTTATCTTGCACTGGTCGTCGGATGCGCGGCCAACGTGGTCTTCGACGGCGGCCAGCTCGCGTTGCCGCCACTGGCCCGGAGGCTGTCCGTGGCGCCTGCGGAACGCCGCGGCGAACGCGTTCGGCGAGGCGTAGCCGGTCCGGCTGGCGATCTGGGCGAGGGTCAGCTCGCCGGTTCGCAGGTAGTCGCGGGCGAGGGTCATCCGCCAGTCTGTCTTCCGCTCCGCACTGGTTCAGCGGCGGGCGACGCCGCGCCAGACATGCTTGAACGGCTCACCTGTCTTGCGATGCGGGACAGGAACCGGGACCAGCTGCACCTGCTGCCATCCCGCCAGGAGCTCGCGCAGGTAAGCCTCGGAGAAGAAATGCACGGTCTGGCCCGACTCCTCGGCCACGTAATCCGGCTCAAGCTCGCGCGCGGGCAGCCTGCGGGCGCGCAGCGGCCGGTCCTCCAGCGAGTTGACGTGGAACACGAACAGCCCGCCCGCACGGACCAGCCGCCCCACCTGCGCGAACACCGCACGGGTCACACCGTCGCCAAACATGTGCACGGCAACGTTGGACATGACCGCGTCGAAGCTCCCGTCGGGAAAGGGAAGCCGCCTGGTCATGTCGGCCACCACGAACCTGGCCAGCGACCCGAACCTGGCCCGCGCCTGCCCGATAGCCTCGCCCGACAGGTCGACCGCCGTGACCGAGTAACCCTCGCCTGCCAGCCGGGCCGCGTCGTTGCCGGTCCCGCATCCCAGCTCCAGGACGGTCCGCACGCCCGCCTGCCGCAGCGGGACCAGGAACGGCCTGGTCCACAAGCGCGCAGCACGTAAACGCGCGAACGCAGGCGATGAGACGAGACGTGAGACAACCGGGAAGCCCAGCCGGCGACCAGCCTCGGCCTCCAAGCTCTCACCACACCCTGTGAGCACGGGCTGATAATTCGTTGACAACCTTTTCGGTGGGATCCGGCCTCTAGACAAGTGTGACCACCGGAAGCTGGCGGCGATGAGTCGCGCCGAAGAGGAGTACCGGGAGTTCGTCGGTAGCCGCGCGGCTTCGCTACATCGCACCGCGTATCTGCTATGCGGCGACTGGCATCTGGCCAGCGACCTGGTACAGGAGACGTTCGTCCATACCTTCCGCCACTGGCGGCGGGTACAGCGGGCCGACAACCAGAACGCCTACGTCAAACGCATCCTGATCAACGAGTTCAAGCGGCACTGGCAACGCTATGGCGGACTGCCCGTGCGCGCCGACACCGACCGCTTCGAGGCCGCCGTCCCCGACGTCTCTGACGAGGTCGTCAACCGCGCCGATCTGCTGTGCGCCCTGTTGACCCTCCCGGCCCGGCAGCGGGCCACCGTCGTCCTTCGCTACCTGGAGGGGATGAGCGAGCGGGAAACCGCTGCGGTCATGCGGTGCAGTGAGGGCACCGTGAAGAGCCAGGCCGCTCGGGCGCTGAACACGCTCGGAGGCTGCCTAAAGCACAAGGAGTCGCCAAGATGAATTCCCCGACCGAACAGCAGCTGGGCGCGGCGTTCCGCGACCTGGTCGCAGAACAGCCCTTCACCCCGGACGTGTCGGCCATCGAGCATCGCGTCCGGCAGGCCCGCCGGCGCGACCGGATCGCTCGGGGTGGCATCGGCGTCGTCGCGGTCGCGGCGGTGGCGGCCGTCGGCGTGGCCAGCGCCGTTCCGTCCGCGCCGGCCGGAACGGCCCACGCCAGCGGTGCGCACCCGGCGAAGACCGGTGTGCACCCGGCGAAGACCGGCGCGTCGACCTCGTCGACCGGATCGACCGACGCCCAGCAGCCACTGGTGAAGCTGGCCGCCGATCTGGTCGCCGACCCGAAGCCGACCGGCGACGCCACGCTGATGGAACGCGAGACGGTCATACCGGGCCACGCGAGCGTCAACGTCTGGGACCTGTACACCGACGACGGCCGGTACTTCTTCTCGCAGACCGAGGCCGGCCTGCCGGCACAGGTCAGGGAGAACAACAACCAGGGCGACGGCATGTTCGGACGGGAGGTCGCCGCGGCGACCTCCGCGGTGACCGGCGACCTGGACACCGCCGCGCTGAAGATGGCCTGGGCCCCCGACACGACCCCGGTACCCGCCTGGCTCTCGGCGCAGCTCAAGAACATGTCGGACGGCGGGCTGCAGATCGACAACTACGTCTGGGAGAACTGCCAGGACGCGCTGATCGCGGGTTCCGGCAACCCCCAGGTGCGGGCCGGCGTGCTGCGCCTGGTGTCCGCGCTGCCCGACATCACCGTCACCCATGGCACCGCTGACGGCCAGCCCGCGCTCACCCTCACCGCTGGTGCGGCCGAGATGGGGTTCGCGGGGGCTACGGAGCCGCCCTATCAGGAGGCGCTTACCATCAACGCCGACACCGGCATTCCGCTGAAGTTCGTCGGCGGGACGGCCGACAAGGTCGCCACCGCCGTCACCTATGTGGTGACCCGGGTCAGCCTGGCCGACATCGCCGCCGGCAAGTTCTGACCTGCCGTATCCGACCAGCGATCCCCGGCCAGACCGCACTCTGGCCGGGGATCGCCCCTTGTCTGCGGTACTGACCGCCTCGGCCGACTTGGTCGCTGACAGGGGCGCCTCGATGCTGGAATGATGATGTTGTGAAACTTGGGATCCTGTGCGGCGGCGGACCCGCCCCCGGCATGAACTCCGTCATCTCCGCAGCCACGATCGAGGCCCGGAAGTCCGGGTGGGACGTCGTGGGGATCATGGACGGCTTCGAGCACCTCATCGAGGGCCGGACCGAGGAGGTCCGGCCCCTGTTCATCACGGACGTATCGAGAATCCACGCCCTGGGCGGGTCGGTCCTCCGGACCTCGCGGGCCAACCCGACGGTGCGCGACTCCGGTGCCGCCGACCCGGACTGGAGGCTGCACGCCTGCCTGGAGTCGCTGCGGAAGCTGGGGATCGGCGCGCTCGTGACGATCGGCGGTGACGACACCGCGTTCTCGGCGTCCCGGCTTGCCGAGGCGGCCGGAGGCGCCCTGCGCGTTGCGCACGTACCGAAGACCATCGATAACGACCTGCCGCTGCCGGGCGGCGTGCCGACCTTCGGCTTCGAGACCGCAAGGAGCGTGGGGGTCCAGCTGGTCAACAACCTGATGACCGACGCCATGACCACCCGGCGGTGGTATCTGGTGGTGGCCATGGGACGCTCGGCCGGCCATCTCGCCATGGGCATCGGAAAGGCGGCCGGGGCCACCCTCACGCTGATCGCCGAGGAGTTCCCCCGCGACGAGCCCGTCCGGCTGTCACGCCTGGTGGACGTCCTCGAGACCTCGATGCTCAAGCGGATCGCCGCCGGCCGCCCCTTCGGCGTGGCGGTGCTCGCCGAGGGCATCGGCCTGCGTCTCCCACCCGACGAGCTCAGCGCCGCCGTGCCGGAGGCCGAGCTGGACGAGCACGGCCACCTCCGGCTGGCCGAACTCGAACTTGACCGGTTGCTGGCGAAGCAGGTCAAGGACCGTTTCAAGGAGCGCGGGGAGAAGGTCACCGTCGAGGGCAAGAACATCGGCTACGAACTCCGATGCGCGCCCCCGATACCGTTCGACATCGAGTACACCCGCGACCTCGGCTACGGTGCCGTCGCTTACCTGAAGCGGGCGCTCAAGGACGACGAACCCGGCGGCATGATCACGATTCAGGACGGGCACATGGTGCCGCTGCCGTTCGGGTCGTTCAGCGACCCGGAGACGGGGCGGGTGCGGATCCGGCAGGTGAACGTCGAGTCGAGCTCGTACCGGGTGGCCCGCGAGTACATGATCCGGCTGGACCCTGAGGACGTCACGGACCCGGACAGGCTCGGCCCGATCGCGAAGGCCTCGGGGCTTGACCCCGAGGCCTTCCGCGGCAGGTACGGGTATCTCGCCGGGGGCTGAGCCCGGAAAAGCGCGCCCCCGCCGCCCCGGCAGTAGTGGCCGACGGCGCGGAGGCACGCGTTCGTTCCGGATAATCCTGATGTTGATTTTCGGGAGGGGAGCCGTCAGCTCATGCCGTAGCGCAGCTGGGATCCGGCGGCGATCTCAAGCAGCCTGTTGTACTTCGCGGTGCGCTCGCCGCGAGCCGGGGCGCCTGACTTCAGGTGTCCGCAGCCCGTGCCGACCGCAAGGTCGGCGATGAAACTGTCTTCTGTCTCGCCGCTGCGATGCGAAACGAACTGCCGGTAGCCTGCCTGGCGGCAGATAGCCATGGCCTCCAGGGTCTCGGTGACGGTGCCGATCTGGTTGACCTTGATCAGCGAGGCATTGCCGATGCCGCGGCCGATGGCGGCGGAGATGATCGCCGGGTTGGTGCAGAAGATGTCGTCGCCGACGAGCTCGACGGAACTACCCAGCCGGTTGGTGAGCGTGATCCAGCCCTCGTCATCGTCCTCGCCGAGGCCGTCCTCGATCAGGTGGACGGGGAAGTCGCGCGTGATGGCGGCAAGGCGGTCGATCAGCTCTCCGCTACTCAGCAGGTCGCCCGCGACCAGGTACCGGCCGTCTGGGCGCCGGAACTCCGAGGCCGCCAGGTCCAGGGCGATGGACACGCCGTCCGCGCCCGCCGTGTACCCGGCGTCGCCGATGGCCTCGACCAAGAGGCGCAGGACTTCTTCCGGTTCGCTGATCTCGGGAGCGAAGCCTCCCTCGTCGCCGAGTCCGGTGGAGAGCTTGCGGCTGGCAAGGCCACGGCGCAGCGCGGCGTAGACCTCGGCGCCCGCCCGCACCGCCTCCGCCATCGACGAGGCGCCGAGCGGCGCGACCATGAACTCCTGGAAGTCCAGGTCATTGGGGGCGTGCACACCACCGTTAAGCACGTTGAAGTGCGGCACAGGCAGGGACGGCACAACATCCTGGGGAGCGAGCCAGCGCCACAGCGGCGTGCCGGCCGAGGCGGCGAGAGCGCGCGCCAGGGCCATCGACACACCGACGAGAGCGTTCGCGCCGAGCCTGTGCTTGTTCGACGACCCGTCGAGGTTGATCATCGCCTGGTCTACCTCGGCCAGGGAGTCCCAGTGACGACCGCGGAGCAGGTCGGCGATCTCGCCGTTGACATTCGCCACCGCCTTGAGCACCCCGCTGCCCCCGAACCGGGACTTGTCGTCGTCGCGCAGTTCCACCGCTTCCAGTGACCCGGTTGACGCGCCTGACGGCACGCCAGCCCTCGCCGTGGTGCCGTCGGCCAGCCGCACCGTCACCGCCAGGGTCGGCCGTGCTCGCGAATCCAGGATCTCCAGCGCGATCACATCAGACACGTTGAATGTCATCGTCGTATTCCTTCTCTCGGCATGCATTGTCATAGTCCTGAGTCCACGCCGGCTGGCAGGTGCGCGCCACCGGCAATGATCCCGCGTCGCCGGGTCCTTCGGCCCCGGACAGGGGTAACAAGGCCCGTAGGCCCCGCTGCTGGATTCGCAGGTCGCGGGGCAGGTGATGTTCGCCGAGGTGAGCAGTGTCATCGTCGTCGCGCTCGCGGTGACCGCTACCGGATTGGTCGCGCGCCGGGCACTCGACAAGCGCCGGATGGCCGCCTGGGACGCTGAGTGGCGGGCCACAGGGCCGCGTTGGACGACCCGGGCCTAGCGGGTGCGCCGCGGTCAACCTGGACGGCGCCTGGGCTGCGCTTGAGACGCACTGGCCGACCCCGCGGAGGGCCGACCAGTGTCCTGCGCACGGCTACTTCTTGCCGGTGACCTGAATCTTCTTCATGGTTTCCTGGTGTTCGCCCTTGATGGCGACCCTGATCGTCAGGATGCCCTCGGAGTACTCGGCGGTGACGTCGTCGGCGTCCGCGCCCGGTGGGAGTTCAATGGTGCGGCTGAACGACCCGTACCGGAACTCCGACCGGTGCTTGCCCTCGACCTGGCCTGAGCGGACCGCGCGGATCGTGAGGTAACCGCCGCCGGCCGAGACCTCGAGCTCCTTTTCCGGGTCGATCCCGGCGAGCTCGGCACGGGCCACGTACTGCCCGTCCTCGGTGTAGTCCTCGATCCTGATGGCCTGGCCCAGGTAGGGCCTGAGCGTCAGGAAGGGCTCCTCGAACCAGTCGACGAGGTCCGGGACCACGGTCCTCGGGTTCCTTCGCGCAACGATGCTCATCTTTCCGGCCTTTCCGTGATAGGGCCCGGCCCCATTACCAGGCCCGTGTCTCTCATCCCAGCCGTCAGGGATCCGCCGCGGGTAGAGCCGGACGGCCGACTTGCCGCGGACCTTCGGCCCGCGCGGGCCGAAGGTCCCGGCGACCGGCGACCAATGCCGCTAGCCGACGGCGAACACCGGGACGAGGCTGCGGATAAAAGAACAAGGGAGGAAGACCATGACAACAAGGGTTGGGATCAACGGCTTCGGCCGGATCGGGCGGTCGCTCACCAGGCTGGCGGAGGAGCGCGCGGACCTGGAAGTGGTGGCGGTCAACGACATCGCCGACGCCAGGACGCTGGCGCACCTGCTGGAATTCGACTCCACCTACGGCCGGTTCGGCCAGCGGGTGGAATTCGACGACCATACGCTGATCGTTGGCGGACGGCGGATCGCGGTGCTGTCAGAGCGCGACCCGGCAGCGATCGACTGGGGCGCCCTCGGGGCGGACCTTGTCGTGGAGTCCACCGGCAAGTTCCGCACCCGCGAGGCGGCGGCCGCGCACCTCAAGGGCGGAGCACGGAAGGTGCTGATCTCCGCCCCGGGGAAGGGCGCTGACCTCACGGTCGTCATCGGCGTCAACTCCCGCGCGTATGACCCGCTCCGGCATGACGTGATCTCGAACGCGTCCTGCACCACGAACTGCGTGGCCCCCATGGTCAAGGTGCTGCACGAGGCGTTCGGCGTGGAACGCGGGTTCATGACCACCATCCACGCCTACACCGGGGACCAGATGCTGCTCGACGGGCCGCACAAGGACCTGCGGCGGGCCCGGTCGGCGGCGACGAGCATCGTGCCGACCACGACCGGCGCGGCCCGCGCCACCGGGGAAGTCATCCCCGCGGTTGCCGGGAAGCTGGACGGAGTCGCCGTCCGGGTCCCCGTGGAGGACGGTTCGCTCACCGACCTGGCGGTCGTCGTGGGCACCCCGGTGACCGCCCAGGCGGTGAACGAGGCCTTCGCCGCGGCGGCCGCCGGGCCACTGGCGGGTATCCTGCGCTACTGCACCGACCCGATCGTGTCCCGCGACATCATCGGCGACCCGGCGTCCTGCGTGTTCGACTCCGCGCTGACCCAGGCGGCAGGGACGCTTGTCAAGGTGTTCGGCTGGTACGACAACGAATGGGGGTACACCTCCCGCCTCGCCGACCTGGCCGTCCTCGTGGGCAGCCAGCTGTAGGCAGCACCGCGGCCTGCTGAGGAGGTAACCATGGCAACAATGCCAGTCGTGGCGTGTGTGGACGGATCCGAGGAGTCGCTGCGCGCGGCGGAATGGGCCGCGCAGGAGGCACTGCGGCACGGGGCGCCGCTGCGGATCGTGTCAGCGGTGGCGATGCCGCCGCGGATGCACGCATACGACATTGCTCCGCGGGCGGGAGCGGACGAGCTGTGCGGCGAATCCGCCCGGGCGCTCAGCGAGGCCGCCGCCCGGTCGGGAGAAGTCTCCTCACGGCTGGTCATCGATGCCCGCATACTGATCGGCCTCCCAGCACTCGCGGTCGCCGACAGCGGCTCCGGGGCGCTCATGCTCGTCGTGGGCGCCCGCGGGGCCGGGGGATTCGGTGCGATGCTGCTCGGCTCGGTCAGCAGGTACGCGGCCATGCACGCCTCCTGCCCGGTCATCGTGGTCAGGGAAGGGGCGTGCACCGCGCACCTTGAGGTCGTCGTCGGCATCCACGACCTGCAGGACACTTCCGCGATCCTGGAATTCGCCTTCGAGGAGGCAGACCTGCGCGGCGCGACCCTGGTCGCCGTCCACTCCTGGAACGGGCTCACCGCCGCGACCTGGCATCCGGCCGACCCCGCGCAGTTCGCCGTGGAGGCGGACAGGAACCTGGCCGAGGCCCTCGGGCCCTGGCGGGCCAAATACCCCGCCGTGCCCGTCCGGCAGGACGTGGTCCAAGGCCACCCCGCCCGGGTGCTGACCTCCTACAGTAGCCGCGCGGACCTCGTCGTGATCAGCAGGCACGGCCGCGGTGCCGGGTCCGCCGTCGGCGGGATCCAGCATGCGCTGCTCAGCCATGCCCGCGGCCCCGTCGTCATTGTCCCGTCATCGGGCTGACACCGGCCCCACCCCCCCTACCTCGCGGTAGCCGCAGCCCGATACGCTGACCCTGTATCGCGAGGTAGGGGGGAGTGACCGGTGGACTCTGATGTCAGCAGCAGCCCGGACTTCCTTCCGCAGTTGCGGCTCGATGAGTTGCTTTCCGAACTGCAAGGCAGGCTGCAAGCGGTGCTTGGGGCCAGGGACCAGATGCGCGGCCTGCTCGAGGCCGTTGTCGCCATCAGCTCCGGCCTCGATCTTGAGTCGACACTGCGGCGGATCGTGGAGACCGCCGTCCGGCTGGTGGACGCGACCTACGGGGCGCTTGGGGTCATCGGTGATGACCAGGAGCTGGCCGAGTTCATCCCGGTGGGTCTGACCGAGGATCAGATCGGGCAGATCGACCACTGGCCAGAGGGGCGCGGGCTGCTCGGACTGCTGATCAAGGACCCGCGGCCGCTGCGGCTGCCCGGCATCTCCGCGCACGCCGAGTCCTCGGGGTTCCCCGCGGGGCATCCCGCGATGGAGTCGTTCCTCGGCGTACCTCTACGGGTGCGGGATGTGGTGTTCGGCAACCTTTACCTCACCAACAAGCGCGGCGGCGGCGAGTTCACCGAGGATGACGAGGCGGTGCTCCTCGCGCTCGGCGCCGCCGCGGGAGTCGCGGTGGAGAACGCGCGGCTGTACGAGGCCGCCCAGCGCAGCCAGCGCTGGATCCAGGCCAGCGCCGAGGTCACCACGGAACTGCTGTCCGGCATGGAGCCTGGCGAGGTACTCGCGCACATCACCGGCCAGGCGCGCAAGCTGTCAGACGCCGACCTCGCGGTGCTGGCGCTGCCTGATGAGAAGGACCGCCGGCTCACGGTCGCCTACGCGGACGGGGACGGCGCACTGTCCGTTCGCGGCCTGGTCCTCCCAGTCGGCCAATCGCTGTCCGGGCAGGTGCTCGCCAGCGGCGAGTCCGTGATAAGCGCGGATTTCGCCGCCGACGAGCGCGCCGCCGCGGCGGCACGTGCAGCGATGAGCCACATCGGGCCCGCCGTGGTGTTCCCGCTCGGCGCCCGTAGCGGTCGGCGAGGCGTGCTCACCATCGGCCGCCGCCACGGCAGGGCGCCCTTCCCCGCGGTGGAGGCGTCGTTCGCGGCCTCGTTCGCCGCCCAGGCCGGCGTCGCGCTCGAGCTGGCGGCAAGCCGGGCGGAGGCCGAGCGCCTCTCGGTGTACCAGGACAGGGACCGGATCGCCCGTGACCTGCACGACCTGGTGATCCAGCGGCTGTACGCGACCGGGATGTCGCTGCAGGCAACGACGCCGATGATCAGCCGGCCCGAGGTCGCCGACCGCGTCACCCGCGCGGTGGACGCGATGGACCAGACCATCAAGGAGATCCGCAGCGCCATCTTCGCGCTCCAGGCCAGAGACGCCGAGGCCAAGCGAGACCTGAGCGCCGATATCGTCGGGCTTGTCGAGGAGATGACGGCGATGCTCGGCTTCGCTCCGTCGCTGCGGCTCGGCCCCGGCCTGCGCGCGTTCAGCAGCGAGGAACTGACCGAGCAGGCGCTGATCGCGGCCCGCGAGGCGCTGTCCAACATGGCCAGGCACGCGGGCGCCACCCGGGCCGACGTGACGGTAGACGTCGACTCTGACGGGTTCCTCACCCTGACGGTGACCGATAACGGAACCGGCATCCCGCCCGGATCCAGGCGCAGTGGCCTGCGCAACCTCGCGGGTCGCGCCGCGGAACTCGGCGGCGAGCTGCTGCTCAGCCCGGCAGAGCCCGCCGCACCGCGACCGGGAACCAGGCTGGAGTGGCGGGTCCCCGCGGCGCCCGTCCCGGCCTGAGGGCCTGGTGAACGGCCCGCGTCTAGACGCCAAGTCCAAGCGAGCGGCCGGCTTCGCGGAGTTGTTCCCTTACCGACGGGTGGGCGACGTGATCGATGACCTGCCCCGCCTGCCCTTGCGCGTCATGGCCCCAGATCACGGCGGCTCCCTGCTCGCTGACGATGAAGCTGTGCTGGAAGGATGTCACCGGCCCGTCGATCCTTGGCACCACGGTGGACACGTCCGCCTTGGGGTGCCAGGACGGGAGCGCGATGATCGCCTGGCCGCCCGGAGAGTGCAGCGCGCCGACCACGAAGTCCGTCTGGCCGCCAAGCCCGGAATGGACCCTCCCGTTAACCCAGGTCGCGTTGGCCTGTGCGAACAGATCGACCTGAAGCGCGCTGTTCACTGAGGTCATCCGCGGCCGCAAGGCGATCCGTGCCGGGTCGTTGACCGTCTCTGTCCGCAGCATCCGCACGTCGGGATTACGGTCCATCCAGGTGTAGAGGTCCGCGCTGCCGAACGCGAACGACCCGGTGACCGGCTGGCCGGGATCAAGCGCGCCCGCCTTGGCGAGGCCGAGCACGCCGTCGCTGAACATCTCCGACCACACGACAAGACCGTGCCTGCGGTGCAGCCCGGCCAGGACGGCGTCGGGGACGGCGCCGATGCCGACCTGCAGCGTCGAGCCGTCGCGGATGAAGGCGGCCACCCGGTCACCGATGATGGCGGACGTTTCCGTCACGGGCCGCTCCGCCGGTGACGCAAGCGGCGCTTCCGCCTCGATCGCGTAGTCGACGGCGTCGCAGGGCAGCACCGAGTCACCGTAGGTATACGGGACCCGCGGGTTGAGCTGCGCGATCACCAGTCCGCCGTGGGACCTGGCGGCCTCAATCGCGGCGGGCAGCACGTTCACCTCGGTGCCGAGTGACACGGTGCCGTCCGACGGTGCCGACGTCTGCACAAGCACCACGTCCGGGGTAAGCACCTCGCTCAGCAACGCCGGCACAAGCGAGAGCCGGCAGGGGAAGTAGCGCAGCCGGCTCCGCCCGCGCATGCCCGGCCCGACGAACGGCGACTCCAGCGTCACGCCCTCCCGGTCAGGCACCCCTGCCTGCGCGTTCAGCGCGAACAGCCGGTACCGCGCGAGGGTCCCGTCAAGCACGGCCAGTGCCCGCCACGGGGTAGCGAAGTTGCCGCCAACCACGACCCTCGGGGTGCCGGCCAGCGCGCCGAGCACGATCGCAAGCTGCCGTTCAGAGATGACGCGCATTGGTGCCTCCGGTCAGTTGGCCGCTGACGCGCCGTCCGTTCACGATCGACGGCGAGATGCGGATGAAGTGGTCGCTGTCCCACGCGGCCCATGAAGGCGGCACCACTCGCTCCAGGTAGCGGACCTCCGCGCTGTCGATGACCGCCCGGGCCTGACCGACGATGGTTACGCTCCAGCCTGTGCGCCTGTCGAGGTCCACACTGTCGGTCTGGAAGGCGACGACGGCCCCGCGGGTCGCGACGGCGAGCTTCCCCTCGGCCTGCGTCCTGATGACGATGTCGCCGTCGATGAGCGCGCAGTTGACGAGCTCAACCGCGGGCAGCGCCTGCCGGGTATAGACGATCCGGCCGACGGGCGCCGAGCCCATCAGCCGCATGCACTCATCTCGTGAGAGCTGTTCGAGCGCCGGGCTATCGGAATCCATGACAAGCAGGATGCCCGCCGTTCCACCCTGGCGCCGAGGGCACAAGGTCCCTAAACGGCAGGTCTTCCGCCACGGCTCGCGCCAGGAACGGTTCACTGCCAGTGCCGCTAAGGACCTTGGGCCGGCCGCAGGAGGCCGGACGCCACCGGACGCCGGGACGTGCGTCCCTGACCGCCGCCTGGCGGCGAGCCTAGCGTCGAAGCTGTGGTCATCCCGCCAAGAGGTGTGGTCATCCCCGCCAAGAACGTCTGACGGGCAGCTGAAACGGAGGCAACAGCCATGAGCTCCACCGTCAAGGACGTGATGAGCACCCACGTGATCGCCGTCAAGCAGAGCGCACCGTACAAGGAGATGGCGGCCATGCTGCACGACCAGCGGGTCAGCGCGTTCCCCGTCATCGACGACGACAACAAGGTCATCGGGATCGTTTCCGAGAACGACCTGCTGACCAAGGAAGCATTTGAGGGCACCGTGCCCAGGACGCTTGAGAGCCTGCGGCAGCGCATGCGGTCGCAGGTGAACGCGGTCACCGCGGCCGACCTGATGACCAAGCCGCCCGTGACCATCGGCCCCGACGAGCCGGTCACCCATGCGGCCCGCCTGATGTACAACCGGCGGGTCAAGCGCCTCCCGGTCACCAGCGACGACGGGACGCTGATCGGCATCGTGTCCCGCTGCGACGTGCTGCGCGTATACAGCCGACCGGACGCGGAGATACAGCACCAGGTCACCAAGGACCTGATCCTTGCCACGTTCCTGTGCGATCCCGCCAGGTTCACCGTCGACGTCAAGGACGGCGTCGTCACCATCGAGGGCACGCCGGAGACCAGCCAGGTCGGCTACGACATCATCGACGCCATCAGGCACATGGAGGGTGTCGTCGCCGTACGTGACAGGCTCAGTTACCCACGACCGGCTGGTGTACGGTGATTACCGTGAGTGGCACCTGGCGAAGCGCCGCCTCCCGCGTGGCCCATTCGAGCGCCCGCCCGGAACGGCCGGAGCCGTCGATTCCGACAACGATTCCCGACATGATCAGACGGAGAAAGGGAATTCATGAACCAGGTCGCGACCACGGAGCAGCAACCGCTGTCCCGCACCGAATTGCAGGCGATTGACGCCTACTGGCGGGCTGCCAATTACCTGTCCGTGGGCCAGATTTACCTGATGGGGAACCCGCTGTTGGTCCGGCCGCTGCGACCGGAAGACGTCAAGCCGCGGCTGCTCGGCCACTGGGGCACCACACCGGGGTTGAACCTGCTCTACGCGCACCTGAACCGGGTGATCAGGGCCTGGGACCTGGACATGATCTTCCTCGCGGGCCCCGGGCACGGCGGCCCCGCCGTGGTGGCCAACGCGTGGCTTGAGGGCACCTACAGCGAGCTTTACCCGCATATCACCAGGGATGCCGCCGGCATGGAGGCGCTGTTCCGCCAGTTCTCCTTCCCCGGCGGCATTCCCAGCCATGCCGCACCGGAGACCCCGGGCTCGATCCACGAGGGCGGCGAACTCGGCTACGCGCTTGCGCACGCCTACGGCGCGGTCTACGACAACCCCGACCTGATCGCCGCCTGCGTGGTCGGCGACGGCGAGGCGGAGACCGGGCCGCTCGCCGCGAGCTGGCACTCCAACAAGTTCCTCAACCCGGTCACCGACGGGGCCGTCCTGCCGATCCTGCACCTGAACGGTTACAAGATCGCCAACCCCACCGTGCTTGCCCGCATCCCCGAGCACGAGCTTGTCTCGCTGATGGAAGGCTACGGTTACCGGGTCCACATCGTGGCGGGCCACGAGCCGGAACCGGTGCACCGGCAGCTCGCCGCCGCGCTTGACGCCTGCGTCCGCGAGATCGACGACATCCACCGGCGGGCCCGCGAGCTTGGCGACGCCACAAGGCCGCAGTGGCCGATGATCGTGCTGCGCACGCCCAAGGGCTGGACCGGACCGAAGATCGTGGACGGAGTGCAGGTCGAGGGCACCTTCCGCGCCCACCAGGTCCCCATCAGCGACGTGCGCGGCAACCCCGCGCACCTGGCCGCGCTCGAGGAGTGGCTGCGGTCCTACCGTCCCGCGGAGCTGTTCGGCCCGGACGGGACGCTGGTACCCGAGCTGGCCTCGCTGCCGCCGCGGGACTACCGGCGGATGAGCGCCAACCCGCACGCCAACGGCGGCCTGCTGCTGCGCGACCTGGCGCTGCCCGACTTCCGCGACTACGCCGTCCACGTTGACAGCCCGGGCGCCACCGTGGCCGAGGGCACCCGCGCCCTTGGCGCGTGGCTGCGGGACGTCATCGCGCGCAACCCAGCCAGCTTCCGGCTGTTCGGACCGGACGAGACCGCCTCCAACCGACTGCAGGACGTGTTCGAGGTGACCAACCGCGCCTTCGACGGGCAGATCATCGATGGCGACGACCACCTGGCCCCCGACGGCCGGGTGATGGAGGTGCTGTCCGAGCACCTGTGCCAGGGCTGGCTTGAGGGCTACCTGCTGACCGGCCGGCACGGGATGTTCAACTGCTACGAGGCGTTCATTCACATCATTGACTCGATGTTCAACCAGCACGCCAAGTGGCTCAAGTCCACCAGGGAGATCCCCTGGCGGCGCCCGGTCGCCTCGCTGAACTACCTGCTGTCCTCCCTGGTGTGGCGGCAGGACCACAACGGGTTCTCGCATCAGGATCCCGGCTTCATCGACCACGTAATGAACAAGAAGGCCGAGGTCATCCGGGTCTACCTGCCGCCGGACGCGAACTGCCTGCTGTCGGTCGCCGACCACTGCCTGCGCTCGCGGCACTACGTCAACGTGATCGTGGCGGGCAAGCAGCCGGAGCCGCAGTGGCTGAGCATGGACCAGGCGGTCATCCACTGCACCCGCGGCGCCGGCATCTGGGACTGGGCGTCCAATGACGACGGCGACAGCGAGAGCGAGCCCGACGTGGTGATGGCCTGCGCCGGAGACATCCCCACCCTGGAAACCCTCGCCGCGGTGTCCCTGCTCCGCGAGCACCTGCCGTCGCTGAAGGTCCGGGTGGTCAACGTCGTCGACCTGATGCGGCTGCAGCCGACCACCGAGCACCCGCACGGCATGTCGGACGCCGAGTTCGACTCCCTCTTCACCGCCAGCCGGCCGGTGATCTTCGCCTACCACGGGTACCCCTGGCTGATCCACCGGCTGACCTACCGCCGCCACGGGCACCAGAACCTGCACGTCCGCGGATATAAGGAGGAAGGCACCACCACCACGCCGTTCGACATGGTGATGCTCAACGACCTGGACCGGTACCACCTGGTCATCGACGTGATCGACCAGGTACCGGGGCTGGCCGCCCGCGCCGGGCACCTCCGCCAGCTCATGACCGATAAGCGGATCGAGGCCCGGGCCTACACCAGGGAGTTCGGCGAGGACGCCCCCGAGATCACCAACTGGGTTTGGCCCCAGTGACCACGCCCGCCCCCTCGGCAGTAGGGCGGGTACTGGTCGTCAACGCCGGGTCAAGCAGCCTGAAGCTGCGCGTGCTTGACCAGGCGGACGCGGTCACGGCCCGCGCCGATCTGCCCGCACCGCGCGGCACCACGGACGCCACCGAGATCAAGTCCGCGATTGAGTCGTTCGGCCCGGTCGACGCCGTCGGCCACCGGATCGTGCATGGCGGCACCCTCTACACCGCGCCGGTCGTCGTCGACGGCGACGTCAGGCAGCGGTTGGAGACGCTGATCGACCTGGCACCGCTGCACCAGCCGAAATCGCTTGCCGCCCTGGACGCCGTGCAGGCGGTGCTCCCCGCGGTGCCCGCCGTGGCCTGCTTCGACACCGCGTTCCACGCCACCATCCCCGCTGCCGCCGCCACGTTCGCGCTGCCCGAGGAGTGGCGGACGCGCTGGAACCTGCGGCGCTACGGCTTTCACGGTCTTTCGCACTCCTACGTATCGCGGCGGGCCGCCCAACTCCTCGGACGCGATGACGATGAGCTGCGGCTTGTCACCTGCCACCTCGGCGCGGGCGCGTCGCTTGCCGCGGTACGCGGCGGCAGGTCGGTGGACACGACGATGGGCTTCACTCCCCTCGACGGCCTGGTGATGGCCACCAGGTCCGGGTCCGTCGACCCCGGCCTCGTGCTGTGGCTCGAGGAGCACGCCCACATGCCGCCCGCCGAACTGGCGGCAGCCCTGGAATACCGGTCCGGCCTGCTCGGGCTCGCCGGGACCGCCGACATGCGCGACATCCTGTCCCGCGCGGCCGACGGCGATCCCCGCGCCGAGCTCGCCAGGGAGGTGTATCTCCATCGGCTGCGCGGGTCCGTCGCGGCGATGGCCGCCGCCATGAACGGGCTCGACGCGATCGTGTTCACCGGCGGCGTCGGCGAGAACTCGGCCGAGATCCGCCGGCGTGCCATGGACGACCTCGGCTTCCTCGGTGTCGCCGCCGACCCGGTGTCCAACGACTCGGGCACCGGGGACCGCGAGATCGGCGCGCCCGCCGCGGCGGTGCGCGCGTTCGTCATCAGCGCGCGCGAAGACATAGAGATCGCACACCAGGTGCGGGCAACGCTCGGGGACTTAGGTCCCTGAGCAGGACGGTAATACGTGGATAGAGTGGTACTTAAGACACAGCTCCCGGCCGGACTGAATCAACCGGACTGAACCAAGAGGAGTTACCGTGACGAGCCCAGTTAGCGGCCAGCGGACAGAGCGGCAGGCCGGCGAGCCAATCTCGGTATTCCTGCTCGACGACCACGAGATCGTCCGGCTCGGTGTGCGGGAACTGCTCGAGGCCGAGCCGGACATCCGGGTCGTCGGCGAGGCGGGTACCGCCGAGTCCGCGCTTGCCCGCATTCCCGCGCTGCGGCCGGACGTCGCGGTGCTCGATGTCCGACTGCCCGACGGCGACGGGGTGAGCGTGTGCCGGGATATCCGGTCCCGGATGCCGGAGGTGGCCTGCCTGATGCTCACCTCATTCGGTGACGAAGAGGCATTGTTCAACGCGATCATGGCGGGCGCCTCGGGTTACGTGCTGAAGCAGATCCGCGGCACCGACCTGGTCGGTGCGGTACGCACGGTTGCCTCCGGTCAGTCGCTGCTTGACCCGCAGGCGGCCAGCCGGCTGATGGCCAGGCTACGCCAGCCGGCGAAGGTCGATCCGCTGGCCGGGCTGACCGGTCAGGAGCGGCGGATCCTCGAACTGATCGGGGAAGGCCTGACCAACCGGCAGATCGGCGAGCGGCTCTTCCTCGCAGAGAAGACCGTCAAGAACTACATCTCCGCCCTGTTCTCGAAGCTCGGCATGGAGCGCCGGACCCAGGCCGCCGCCTACGCCGCCCGCATCTTCTCCGAACAGCACGACCCGGAGGCCGACCGAACCCACCGGGCCTGAGTCGGGGACGAGTCCCGGATCGCGCTAGCGCTGAAGATCAGGCCGGTCACGGCCGTGGCGTCGACGCTCAGACGCCGTTGCCAACGTGAATGTTCACCTTCCTGTGGGTATCGGGTGTTCATTTTGCGGACGTGGTGGTTTGCTTGATGATCGATGACAAAGCCGCGAGGCAGGCCGCTCTGCTCCTGGAGGCCATTGCATGGTCGCTAGACCCCTTCTCATCGCTGGCGTCGCCAGCCTGCTCTTCGCGAGTCCGGCGCTAGCAAGCGATGCGACAACCCCTGGCCAGACCCCGGGCGTCCTGCCGCCGGCGGAACGCATCGCGGCGACGACGGCGACGTACAACGCGATCGAGGCGAAGATCGCCGCCGGACAGTCTCTCAGGCTGCGTTTCCCCGATCCGACCGCGGCGGAGGACATCCTGGATTACGGCGTCAACGACCTCTGGAAGAGGGCGATCGACGGCGCGGGCGTAACCGTGGCTTACGTGGTCACTAACCCCGACCCGGGCCTCGAGGCGTCAATGACGTCTTACGACGCGGCAATGGACCTGCCGCCGGCGAACATCACCGACATGGCCCTCCCGGCACCGGCCAGCCCGTCCGCGGCGTGCCAGATCGAGTGCGCCACCGGCGAAGATCGGCTCGACGCGGAGGCGATCCATTCGATGGCGCCCTACGCGAACATTCTTTTCGTCCACCCGCCGGTACCGGAAACCCTCGGCATGCAAGGCTGGCCAGAGGTAGCCCAGGCCATCAAGATGATCGCCGACCAGCACCTAGCCGATGTCATCACGGTGAGCCTGGGTGACGGCGAGAACGATTTCATCAATGACCCGACCAATCCGGCCGCCACCCAGCAGGCGGCCATCCACTCCCTTGATCCCGCGTTCCTCGACGCCGCCGCGCACGGCATCCCGGTACTGTTCGCCGCCGGCGACTGCGGCCCGACCGCCGCACCGGTCCTCGACGACACCGGCCAGTGCACCCCGGCGACCGGCGTCACCGCCGATCACCCGGCCGACAGCCCATGGGTAACCGCGGTCGGCGGCACCATACCTAACCCGGGCCTCGCCACCGCGTCCGGGCGTACCGCCCCGGATGCGCTCTGGACCGCCAGGAACGCCAACTCCGACGCGGCGAGCGCCGGCATCTCCACTGTGTACCCGAAGCCATGGTGGCAGCGGGACATCCCGGCATTGCGCGGCGTCACCGGCCGGGCCTTCCCCGACATCTCGATGGATGCCTCCGACGGCACCTCGCAGGCGTCGCCCACCTTCGCGGGCATCCTCGCGCTCGCCACCCAGCTACGCGGCGCCGACCTTGGCACGGTCAACCCGGCGCTGGCGGCGATCGGACCGCGCGGCGCGGCGGCCGGCCTCATCGATGTCCCGGCCGGCTACACCGACAGCGCCTACGGCGTCACCGGCTACTCGACCGGGCCCGGCTACGACATCGCGTCGGGCTGGGGCACCATCTACGCGCCGACTTTCGTGCCCGCCCTGGTCAGGCAGATCGACGCGCAGCACGGACCGTTCCAGCCGAGCCGACTGGCGCAGGACGCGCTGAACCGCTTGCGATCCAGCATCAGCGAATCCGCCGCCAAGGCGGCCAGCGGTCAGACCGTCACGGTCACCGGGAACGGTTTCATCCCGGGCAGAACCCCGAACGGCACGACGATCCTTGACGGCTTCGGCGTGTACCCGCCGCTTCCCGGGCAGTACGGGGTGACCAGCGGCCCGTATGCCGACCCGGCCTCCACGGTGCCCGGGCAGACCTGGGACAACGTGACGGCTACCGTCAGCGGACCCGAGAAGGACTCGCCGTCGCAACCGGTCGCCGTGACCGGACCGGACGGCAACGGCACGGTCACCGCCACCATCGACACGACCGGACTGGCCGCCGGCACGTACACGGTGGCGATTACCGGCCGCCTGCTGTCGCAGTCCATCACGTTCAAGGTCAGGCCATCGTCTTGAATTAGCGCTGAAACGGCTTTCCGGTACTCGCTCCCGTTCCCGCGGCTGCGCGCGGGAACGGGAGCGAGCCGCACCTGGTCCGGATTACGGCAGGTTCCACTGCTGGTTGGCGTCGTCTACGCAGTCCCAGATCTGTAGCTGGGTGCCTGAGCCCCCGGCGCCGGTGTCGTCGAGGCACTTATTCGATTGTGGATTGTAGAGTTCTCCGTTGGATTGCGGTATGAAGACCTGTGCGGCGGTGTCGTTGCAGTCGTACAGGTCTACCGTTGTCCCGTCGGCGGTGCCGCCACCGTTGATGTCCATGCACTTGCCGAGCGCTTGCAGGGTGCTGCCCGCCTCGACCACGGTCCACTGCTGAGCGTTGGTGCCGTTGCAGGTGTACACCTGCACGGGCGTGAAGTTGGCGGTATTGGCTCCCCTGACGTCAACGCACAGTCCGTCGTAGCCGGTGATCTGCCCCGTCGTGCCGGTGCCGGTGCTGCCGCCACTGGTGGAGTACGCGGCGACGTAGGCCACGCTCATCGTGCCGCCTGAGGCCGTCGAACTGGTCGGCGTGGTGCAGTTGCAGACGCCGTTCGGGTAGCCGCCGCCCATCGCCAGGTCCAAGATGATCGACATGTTGTGGTCGAACGCCGCCTGCCACGTCGCGGTGCCCACCTGAGACTCGCTCACGCTGTAGTACTGGTTCCCGTCCAGGTAGAACGTGACCGACTCGTCGGACGTGTTGGTCCTGTTCAAGATCATCGTGTAGGTGTGGTAGCCGCCCTGGCAGCCGCCGCACGACGTAAGGCCGCTGCCGATGCCGTCCGGCTCGTTGCACGGGCCGCCGGGATCGGTACCGCAGTGGACGGTGCCCGACACCTCGGACAGCGAGTTGACATCCTCCATGATGTCGATCTCGCCGTTCTCCGGCCACTGGCCAGGCCCGAGCATCCAGAACGCAGGCCAGTAGCCGAGCCCACCAGACGGCTGCTCGATCGAGGCGGTGACTTCCAGCTCGCCGCCCGCGGGCGCGCCCACGTTGGCGCTGGTCGTCTGGATGCGGCCGGAGGTCCACGAGCTGCCGCTGCCGAGAGCCGTGATGTTGAGATCGCCGTTGCCGTCGAGGTACACGTTGGATGTCGAGCTGGTCATCGTCTCGATCTCGCCGGTGCCGAAATTAGAGCCAGGCCCGGTGTCATACATCCACTGGGAGTCCACGCCGGATCCCGCCGAGCCGTTGAAGTCGTCGCTGAACACGGTCGACCAGCCGGCCGGCGGGCCTGGGACCGCGGCGGGCGCGGCCACGGCCGCCCGCGCGGCGGGACTCGCCGGGGCGGCGAGAGCCGAGGCGGCGGGCACCATGGCCGCCACCAGCGCGATGACCGGCGCGATGATGGCGAACGCTAGCCCGCTCTTGGGACGCCACCTCATGGCGCGCTCACGGATACGGATGACGCACTGTGACATGCCGGCATATCCCGGCCTCCTTATCCCGCTCCAGGGATTTTTAAATAGGAAACTTTCCTATTTACAGGTGAACGTAACGTCAGGGCATCACCTCGTCAATCGCCACAACCGTTAATAACCGTAAATATCCGCTGCTGGCGGCGTCCGCCCCGACCGCTCGATCCCGGGCACGGCGCGCTCGTCCGCCGTCACACTCCTCGGCTGCCATCTGTCAAAGAAGAGACGAACCAAATCGAGTGGACGTAACCGAGGCGGTCAGTACCGCCGACAAGGGGCGATCCCCGGCCAGGGTGCACCCTGGCCGGGGATCGCTGGTCGATACGGCAGGTCAGAACTTGCCGACGGCGATGCCGGCCAGGCTGACCCGGGTCACCACGTAGGTGATGGGGGGGCCGACGGGCTTGTGGGCCGAGCCGAGGGTGACGTTGAACTCCAGCGGGATGCCGGTGTCGGCGTTGATGGTGAGCGCTTCATAGCGGTCCGGCCCCTCACCCCTGGCCTTGGGCCCGTTCTTGGGGCCGTCGTACCCCGACTCACCGGTGAGGGTGAGCGTGGGCTGGCCGCCAGCGTTGCCATGGGTGACGGTGACGTCGGCCAGCGAGGACACCAGGCGCAGCACGCCGGCCCGCACCTGGGGGTTGCCGGAACCCGCAACCAGCGCATCCACGCAGTTCTCCCAGGCATCGGCGTCCTCGAGCTGCACCGAAGAAAACGTGCCGATCGGGTGGGCGAAGGGCATGGCCATCTTCAGCGCGGCGGTGGCCAGGTTGCCTTTCACCGCGTAGATCGCCGCGGCGATCTCCAGTCGGAGCATGTCGCTGGTGCCCTGGTCGCTGTTGTCCTTCTTAACCTGTGCCGACAGGCCGGCCTCGGTCAGCGAGAAGAAGTACCGGCCGTCGTCGGCGTACAGGTCCCAGCGGTTGATGCCTGACTGGCTTTCCACCAGCGTGGCGTCGCCGGTCGGCTTCGGGTCGGCGGCCAGATAGGCGGCCAGCTTCACCAGTGGTGCCTGGGTACCGGCCGATCCGGTCGACGAGGTCGACGCGCCGGACGGCTGGGAGGCCGACCCGGTCCGCGTCGTGGGCAGTGACGTCGGTGCGGCGGGCTGCGGCGTCGACGTGGCGACAAGAATCAGGGCCGCCGCCGCCGCGATCGCGCCGATCCCGGCGCCGATGCCGACCTTGCCCCTGGTGCCCAGGGTCCTGCGCCGGCGGTGACCCGCCAGGGAAGATCCCCTGCCTCGCACCGGAGCCACCTCTGGCACCGAAGCCACCGCTGGCAGCGGAGTCGCTTCCCGCAGGGACCCGGACTCGGCCATGGCTCCCCGCAGCGTCGCCCGCGCCCGCTCGTACGCCTCGGGACGCCAGGGCGTCACGTCAAGCGCCTGACCGGCCAGATCCATCTCGTCCACGTTCACTTGCTTCCCTTCACACTGTTGAGTTCCGTCAATAGCGCGGCCACTTCGGGCGCGTTCCGCAGCGCGGCGCGGGCCTGGTGCAGCAGTCGGCGAGCCGTCCCGGCCGGCATGCCGAGCACCCGCGCGGCATCGGCGACGGTCAGGTCCTCCCCGGCGACCAGGGTCAGCACCTCTCGTTCCTCGGACCTGAGCCCCGCCAGGGCGGCCCTGAGCACCGTCCTTGTGTCCACCCGCACATCCACCGCCGGCCAGGGATCCCATCCGCTCGCCAGGTCCGTCACGTCCGGTACCAGGTCCTCGGCCGGCCGGGACCGCCAGTAAAGACGCAGCCGGTTCAGCGCCATCATGTACAGCCATGGCCGCGCCTCGGCGAACGACTGGTCATACGTCCTCCGCGATTGGAAGGCCGCGACCCATACATCGCCGAGCAGGTCCTCGGCCGCCTCACGCCCCGCTCGCCGCTCGAGGTAGGCCCCGATCGCCACCTCGTGACGGCCGACCACCTGCATAAACGCTTCTTCGTCGCCGGCCAGCGATCTGCCGATCAATTCCGCGTCTGACGCCATGTCCCTCCTCGCCTGAAGTCCCGCTCTCCAACCTGTAGTAGTCAATTCACCCCCAAAGCGTTCAGCCCTCGAAGCCGGTGGAACCGACGAGCGAGCACTTCCTGGCGCGACCACCCGACCGGGCGAGCAAGCGCGGCGCGCTTGCGGGCCTACTCCCCGTTTCTGAAGCCACCACAGGCCGCCTGGGCTGCCGGGGTACGTCGGCCGACGGCCCTCCGCGTCCAGCCGCTTTATTGCTTTTTTCAATCATTCTCTGTCACTTCCGATGAATTTTCCGTCTGACAGCTACCGTTCCCGTGTTGATCATCCAAGGGGGAGAAAGCTGTGCGAAGAAAAGGCAAGTTCCTAGCGGCAGGATCTGTGTGCGCACTGTTGCTGGCCGTGGGCGGTGAGGTGCTGTCCGTCGGCGGTGGCAGCGCTAAGGCCGACACGATCATCCCGCTGCCGAGCAGCCTGACCTACCTCACGCAGACGGTGCCGGACACGCAGGGTGGCAACAGCTACCTGTTTATCTCGGCCAACAGCGAGATCATCGTCACCGATCTCGCCGGAAAGCAGATCGCGACGATCGACTCCGGTGATGGGATCGGCGGACTCGCGCTCTCGGCGAACGGTGGCACCCTGTACGCGTCGGTCACCTCGGGAGTGGACGCCGACTCCATCGCCGCCATTACGGTGTCGTCGATTGCGAGTGCAACGCTGGAGCAGGTCTTTTATCCGCTGGCAGCGGGGGACCAGCCGGGCTACCTGGCCGTGCAGAGCGATAAGGTGTGGGTTGGTTATACCCCGACGGCGGATGCTGTCACCAAGTGGCAGATCGGCGCCATCGACCTGGCGGACGACGGCACATTCGAGGCCGCGGCGACACCTGGTTCGTGGACCAGCGAGCCCCTGCTGGCCGCCGACCCGGACGACACGGGCGTGCTCGTCGCGGTCGATCACGAATCCCCGGCCGAGGGGGCCACCTACAAAACCACAACGGACCCAGCCACACTGCTCGCCGCCCAGGGAGAGTTGGGTGGCGGGGCAACCGCGTGCGGCTACCTTGCCCAGGTTGCCGTCATGCCCGGCGGTAAGCGGTTCGCGGCCGCCTGCATGGGGGCTGGTGTCTATGCCTACAACACGGCGGACCTCAGCGAGGCGGCTTCCTACAACGCCAACGGGGCGGGCGCTTCATTGACCGTCGGTGTCGCGGTAGACCCCGACGGGACGGTCGCCGTCTCCAACAGGACGCACATCTACGTGTACAAGCCGGCCGGCGCCCTGCTCAACACCCTTGAGATCGGCACCGGCGATGAGATCACCGAGGGGGAGGGCCTCGCGTGGGTGGATACCCCGGACGGATCCGGCCTTGCTGCCGCGTACGGGGTGGGTGACAAGCCACCCTACGCTGTGGAGATCTTCGATAAGGCGGAAGCACAACGGCCGAAGCTGTCCCTCGCTCCGGGCAACTCCACGGTCAGCTACAAGACCGTCGTGCACGTGACCGCCACGCTGGGCACCACCTACGTCAACCGCTACCTGACGATCTACGCCGAGGTCAACGGAAGCGGGAAGGACCAGGTCATCGCGCGCGGCAAGGTCAACGCCAAGGGTCAGCTGGCCGTCGCCTACACCGCGCTGAAGAGCACCACGTTCCTGGTGGCGTACACCGGCGACGCGGAGGACGCCGCGGCCCAGGCCTCGACCGTCTTGTCGGTCCGCGCGCAGGTACGGGAGGCGTTGAGCGGGCAGTACGGCACCAAGAGGTCCGGCGGCACGACCTACCTGCTCTATCACCGCACCGGCAAGATCACCGTTGCGACCGCCGTGACGCCCGGCCACCCCGGTAGCTGCGTCGAGGTGGAGACGCGGGAGTTCCGCAAGGGCGCCTGGCACGCCAGCACCAAGACCGGCTGCGCGACGCTCAACCCGGGGAGCGAGGCGACCGTGTACCTGACGGTCGGCAAGGCGGAACTTGGCTACCCCTACCGGGTCCGGGCCGACTACCTCAGCGACAGCCAGGAGAACGCGAGCAGCGCCAGCACCTGGCAGTACGTCATGGTCGAGAAGTAAGCTTCGCTTCCCCATCTTCCCCCAGGGCGTGCCCTGGGGGCTATCCAGTGATGACCCCAGTGAGCGGACCCAGGGTCATGCACGGGCGCGGTGCGGCCCGCGGCGGAGGAGGCTTCATCCCATAGTCACTCCCATGGAGAAGGGAACTCCATATGTCTGCCACGACGCAAGAGCCGGCGGGCGCCGCCGCGATCCGGCCGTTCACGATCCCGGCCACCCCCGAAGCGGAGCTCCAGGCGCTGCGCGCCCGCCTCACGGCCACCCGCTGGCCCGACCGCGAGCTCGTCGCCGACCACGCGCAGGGCGTGCAGCTGGCCGTGATACAGGAACTCGCGCGCTACTGGGCGAGCGATTACGACCTGCACCGGTGCGAGGCTCGGCTGACCGCCCTGCCGCACTTCATCACCGAGATCGACGGGCTCGACATCCACTTCATCCACGTCCGCTCGCCGCACGAGAACGCGCTGCCGATCATCATCACCCACGGGTGGCCCGGCTCGGTCATCGAGCTGCTTAACGTCATCGACCCGCTCACCAACCCCACCGCGCACGGCGCGAGCGCGGCGGACGCCTTCGACGTGGTGATCCCGTCGATACCTGGCTACGGGTACTCGGGCAAGCCGCGCGAGACCGGCTGGGGCCCGGCCAGGATCGCGACCGCCTGGACCGAGCTGATGAAGCGCCTCGGCTACCAGCAATTCGTCGCGCAAGGCGGCGACTGGGGCGCGATCATCACCGACCTGATGGCCGTGCAGGCGCCGCCGGAACTGCTCGGCATGCACACCAACATGGCCGGCGTCGTTCCGGCCGATGTCTCAACCGCGCTCGCGCGTAACATCCTCGGGGCCGGCGGGCCGCCGCCATCCGGCCTGTCCGCCGAAGAAAACAGCACATACGAGCAGCTGAACTTCTTCTACACGAAGGGCATCGGCTACGGGATAGAAATGATTACCCAGCCGCAGACGCTCTACGGGATCGCGGACTCACCCGTCGGGCTGGCCGGCTGGGCGCTCAACCACGACGCGGCCAGCTACTCCGACATCGCGGACGCCTTCGCGGGGCACCCCATCGGCAACCTGACCAGGGACGAAGTCCTCGACAACCTCACGTTTTACTGGCTGACCGGCACGGCGATTTCCTCGGCCCGGCTGTACTGGGAGAACACGTTCGACTTCTTCGGCGTCAAGGGTGTCAGCATCCCGGCCGCCGTGACCGTCTTCCCCAAGGAGATCTACAAGGCGCCGCGCAGCTGGGCCGAGCGGGCCTACCCCAAGCTCATCTACTTCAACGAGGTCGACCGGGGCTGCCACTTCGCCGCCTGGCAGGAACCGGCGCTGTTCACCGCCGAGATCCGCGCCGCGTTCCGCTCGCTGCGCTAGCCGACCGTTGCACTGGCGCCTGCGCATCCCCTCGCTCGGCGGGCTCCCTGGTGGCTCAACTCCGAGCCCCGGCCCCGCCGAGCGGGGCTGACCCGTTAAGGATAGGCCAGCGAGACATCCCGGTCCTGGCGTTATTGATCATGGTTCCAGAGGGTAGTCAATTAAACACGCTTAACTGTAGAGTCGAACCGGAGTAAGGCGGCATCCGGAGGTTTCGCGCATATGTGGCCCGTTTGTACTCGGGTGGGGTGCCGAAAGTAACCAGCCCAGAAATTGATAGTGCTGAAGGTTGGACCGGCTATCACCGGTCAAAACTTCAGCACTAATTCGATCTTGGTGTTTTTACCGTGATAAATCCGGCAGGACAACGCTCCCGGTCGTGCCCAGTGTGCCCGAAATCGTCGGCAGCGGCCGAAAGGGCCGCGCTGCTGAATATCCGCCGCCCTTTCAGAGGCCACGCACCGAACAGCTGGGCGACGTCGCCGCCTTTTGATCAGTAATGAGGCTTCAAGAGTCGGAACGGTCCGTTCGGGATAATTATTTGATTTGGATGAACGAGCCGGGGAGTTTTGGCACGGCACAGGGGGGTAGCAGGGCGCCATGGATACCAGGTCTGCCAGAGCCGTGTCCGGTACCGCGCGCCGCCCCGTGCCCGCTTGGCTCCCGCGGTGAACCCGCTCGAGCCACTCCGCGAGGCGATCGGCGCGGTGGACGGCTGGCAACGGCGAAACCGCTGGGCCGGCGTGCCGTACGCGGTAGTCAAGAAGTTCGGCGACGATAACGCCAACCTGGTGGTCGTCGCGCTTGCCTGGTACGGGTTCATGGCGATCTTCCCGCTGCTGCTTGTCGTGGTGACGCTGTTCGGGCTCATCGGCGAGGCGTCGATCGGTCACGGCGTCATCCAGACGCTGCACCAGTTCCCCGTGGTCGGCTCCAGCTTCAACCCCGCCAACAAAAGCTCACTGCACGGCAGCGCCCTCGGTCTTGTCATCGGCCTGATCGGCCTGCTGTACGGCGCCCAGGGCGTCACCCAGACCGCGCAGCTCGCGATGGCCATGGTCTGGAACATCCCGCGGAACCAGCGCACCGGCTTCCTCCCCCGGCTCGGGCGCAGCCTGGCCGCGCTGCTCACCATCGGCATCGCGTTCGCCGTGAACGCGTTCGTCACCGGCTACGCCACCGCGGACACAACAAGCTACGCGATCGAGATCCCGATCCTGATCGGCCTGCTTGTGATCAATTCCGGGCTGTACTTCGCCACCTTCACCCTGCTGACCGCCAAGGTGGTCGGCCCGCGCGGCCTGCTCCCCGGGGCAATCGTCGGGTCGGTGGCGTTCACCGCGCTGATCACCGTGGGCACCGGTCTCGTGACCCACCAGCTGAAGAACGCCTCGAACACCTACGGCGCGTTCGGCTCGGTCATCGGCGTCGTCGCGTTCCTGCTGCTGCTGGCCAAGCTCAGCATGTACGCCGCGGAACTCAACCCCGTCCTGGCCCGCGGGCTCTTCCCGCGCGCCCTGCCCCTTGGCGGCGAGCCGACCGATGCCGACCACTGGGTGCTTTCCGCTCTCGTCCACGCCGAACAGCGCCGCGATGACCAGGTGATCGGCATTGGCTACGGTGACCAGGCCGCCGACCAGGCCGCATCCGACGCCCGCCGACGCGCTCCCGCGACCAACCGCCCCAGCGTGCCGCCGCAATCGCCAAACGGTTCGAATCGATGATCTTGAGGTAGCCGCCGGTTCCTACGCGCTGGCTCCGGTGGGCGCGCCGGCCGTCGCCGGTGCGGTCTCCTGTCGCCTGATCGCCGTGCGGCCGAGTGCGAGCCAGCCAAGGAACGCGATCGCAAGCGCGGCGATTACCCCGAGGTTGGCGTACTCCCAGGTGCCGGTCTTGCCGCCGAGCCCGAACGGCCCGAGCAGGAACCCCTGCCAGGACAGCCAGCTCGCGGAGGTGTTGACGACGAGCCCGAACCCGACGACGGTGCCGAGCAGCATGAGCCCGACAGGTACCCACCGCACTACCCCGTACCTGCCGCCCGAGGAGAACAGGTCGGCCTCCGCGTAGGCGGAACGACGGAGCGCGATATCGGCCAGCATCACGCCGCACCAGGCGGCGATCGGCACGCCAAGCGTGATCAGGAACCCCTCGAACGGCCCGATGAAGTTCGAGGAGAAGAACACCACGTAGATCGTGCCGACGATCATCAGCACCCCGTCGAGCAGCGCGGCCGACCAGCGCGGCACGCGCAGCCCCGCGGCCAGCAGCGTAAGACCCGAGGAGTAGATGTCGAGCACCGCGCCGCCGACCAGGCCGAGCACCGCGACGATCACGAACGGCACCAGGTACCAGGTCGGCAAGATGGTGGCGAGCGCACCGATCGGGTCGGTGTTGATCGCGGCCGACAGCGTCGTCGACGACCCGGCGAGCAGCAGGCCGAACCCGAGCAGGAAGATGGGCGCGATCGACGCGCCGAACGTCGTCCACCACACCACTCCGGTGCCCCGCGTCTGCCGCGGCAGGTACCGCGAATAGTCGGCGCCCGTGTTCACCCAGCCAAGCCCGAACCCGGTGATCACCAGCACGGTCGCGCCGAGGAAGGCCTGGGCGGACCCCGAGTGCAGCGCCGAGACCGTGTGCCAGTGGATCTTGTCCGCGACGAGGACGAAGTAGACGACGGTCAAGATCCCCGTCACCACGGTGATGATGGCCTGCAACCGCATGATCGCGACGAAGCCGAGGGCCGCGCTCCCGACGATAAGCACGGTGATGACCAGGAATGCGATCACCTTGGTGACGTCGCCCGAACTCCAGCCGAGCCGGTGGAACACCGTGGCGGTGGCCAGCGTCGCCAGCACGGTGAGCACGATCTCCCAGCCGACGTTGAGTATCCAGGACACCAGCGCGGGCAGCTTGTTGCCCTGCACGCCGAACGCCGCGCGGGAGAGCACAAGCGTCGGCGCCGACCCGCGCTTCCCTGCCACCGCGATGAACCCGACGAGCAGGAAGCTCACGATGATCCCGATAAGACTGGCCGCGCACGCCTGCCAGAACGAGATGCCGAAGCCGAGCACGTAGGCTCCGTAGCTGAGGCCGAGCACCGAGATGTTGGCGGCGAACCACGGCCAGAACAGGCTACTCGGCGAGCCCTTCCGCTCGTCTTCGCCGATGATGTTGATCCCGTTGGTCTCAAGACCGAGCGGGCGCTGTTGTCCTCCTGTGCTCACCCGCTGCTCCTTCCGCACCGCCGGTACCGCCCAAACCTATAATTCGGCAAAATAACACCAATCAGGCATAAAGCACACAAGGGGATGCCTCCGTTGTTGTCCGCGCAGGAACAGGACCGCGCCAGGGGCGCGCTGTACGGCCTGGCGATCGGCGACGCGCTTGGCATGCCCACCCAGATGCTGTCCAGGCGGCAGATCACGCGGCGCTGGGGACCACTGCTTACCGGCTTCGAGGCCGCACCGTCTGGACACCCGATCGCGGCGGGAATGCCCGCGGGCGCCGTCACCGACGACACCGAACAGGCCGTGCTGCTTGCCCGCCTGTTGCTTGCCGGCCGCGTCGATCCGCGCGAACTCGCGGCCGCCCTGGCCGCCTGGGAACGCGACATGGCCGCCCGCGGATCGCTCGACCTGCTCGGCCCCTCCACGCGCCGCGCGATCGACGCGGTGCTTGCGGGCACGCCGCCTGAGGAGGCCGGCCTGTCGGGCGATACGAACGGTGCGGCGATGCGGATCGCCCCGGTCGGCATCATGGTCGCCGCGGGTGACCTGACGGCGCTGGCCGACGCCGTGCACGGGGCGAGCCTGGTCACGCACAACACGTCGGTAGCGCTGGCCGGCGCCGCCGCCGTGGCCGCCGCGGTCAGCGTCGGCGTGGGCGGCTCGGGCACCGGAGGCGCCGGAGGCAGCCGCGTCGAAGCGGCGACCGAGGTCGCGATGGCCGCCGCCAGGCTCGGCGCCGAGCGCGGCCACTGGGTGGCGGGCGCCGACGTCGCGGCCCGCATCGGGTGGGCGACGGGCCTGGTTAGGGGGTTGCCGCTCGGGGAGGCCGCCGAGGTGATCTACTCGCTCGTCGGCACGAGCCTGGCCACACAGGAGTCGGTGCCCGCGGCGTTCGCCGTGCTCAGCGCCGTGCCAGACGACCCGTGGCGGGCCTGCCTGCTGGCCGCGTCCCTCGGCGGTGACTGCGACACGATCGCCGCGATGACCGGTGCCATCGCCGGCGCCTGCCACGGCCTCGCCGCCTTCCCCGCCCACGCGGTCGAGGTCATCGATGCCCACGGCTTCGCGCTCGCGGACCTAGCAGACTCCCTACTGGAACTTCGCCGATGATCATCATCCCGAACGGTCCGGGCCGACTCCCTCCCGAGAGTTCGCCAATGATCATCCCAAACGGTCCCGGCCGACTCCCGGACGGCCAACGCCTCGTCTTCGCGGGCGAGGCCATCGTGGACGTGGTGCTGCGCGTTCCGGCGCTGCCCGAACGCGGCGGCGACGTGCTTGCGACATCCTCCGAGGTCGCGGCGGGCGGCGGGGTCAACGTGATGGCGGCCGCGGCGCGCCACGGTCTGCCGGTGCTCTACGCCGGCGGGCACGGCACCGGCCCGTGGGGCGACGTGATCCGCGCGGCGCTCGCCGCCGAAGGCATCGGCTTGCTCCGGCCGCCGGATCCTGACCGCGACACGGGCTTCGACGTCGCGTTCGTCGAACCGGACGCCGAGCGCACGTTCGTTACGCACCTCGGCGCGGAAACGGTGCGCGGTCAGGGCAGCTGGGCCGCCGTGCCGGCCGGGCCCGGTGACACGGTTTACGTGTCCGGCTACGGCCTGGCCGCTCCCGAGTCCGGCCCCGCCCTGGCCGGCTGGGCGGCCGCCCTGCCATCGGGCGTCCTGCTGTTCATGGACCCTGGCCCGCTGGCGGCGCAGATCCCGGCCGCGGTGCTCGATCCCGTCCTGGCCCGCTGCGACTGGCTGAGCTGCAACCGCCGGGAGGCCGCCGCACTGGCCGGCCTCTCCCCCACTGACCCCGCCAGCGCCGACTCCGACCCCGTTGCGACGGGCCGCCGCCTGCTCGCTCGTGCGGGCCGCGCGAACGTCCTGGTCAGGGACGGCGCCGCGGGATGCTACGTGGCGCTGCGCGGATCGGCGGACCCGGTCCAGGTGCCGACGCCGAAGGTGACCGCCGTCGATACGACGGGAGCGGGCGACGCGCACTCCGGCGTGTTCATCGCGGCGCTCGCCGAGGGCCTTTCCCCGGTCGACGCCGCCGCCCGAGCGAACGCCGCGGCCGCGTTCGCGGTGACCCGTCCCGGCCCCGCCACCGCGCCGACCCGCGCCCAACTCGATGCCTGGCTGTCTCATTAAAGATCGTGGGCCAGAGCGAGCCCAACCGCGCACGTGGCACAGTGACTCGGCAGGCGGAAGGGCCGATGTCTCGCATCGTGCAATGGCCCCCGCAAGGCGTTACGCACCGGGCGCGAGATCATCATTGATGCAGTTGGACCCGGAACGGAGGCAACCCAAACATGAGCCGCACCGACGAGCGTCCGCGTCATGCGCCCGTGGTCGGCCTGCTCACCTGCCAATCGCGGTCATCGAGGCCAAGCGGCTGCTCCGGGATCCCGCTGACGGGTTCGAGCAGGTCAAGCGCTACGCGGAACTCCTTGATGTCCCGTTCGCCTATGCCACGAACGGCCAGCGGATCATTGAACTGGACGCGCGCACCGGAACGGTGCGCGACGTCTTTGGCTTTCCTGCACCCGATGTGCTGTGGGCCAGGTGCCTGAAGGACCGTGAGCTCGCGGACGACACGGCGAGCGAACTTGCATCGGCACCGTTGAATGCCAGCCTGCGCAACTGGGACGGCACGCCGAAGACACCCCGCTACTACCAGCAGGTGGCGATTAACCGCTCCGTACAGGCGATCGCCCGCGGGAAGGACAGGCTCCTGCTCGTGCTCGCGACCGGCACGGGCAAGACGTTCGTGGCGGCGCAGATCGTCGCGCAGCTGTGGAACGAGGACTGGCCTGGCGGCAGGAAGCCGCGCGTGTTGTATCTCGCCGATCGCAATATCCTCGTGGATCAGCCCAAGGACGAGTATTTCCAGCCCATGTTCGGCGATGCGGTCCACAAGCTCCACGGCGGGGACCCGAAGACGGGACGGCACATTTACTTCGCGCTCTACCAGTCGCTCGACAGCGGTAAGGACGAGGCGAGACTCTATCTCCAGTTCCCGCCCGACTACTTCGACCTGGTCATCGTCGATGAGTGCCATCGGGGCAGCTCGACGGAAAGCTCGCAGTGGCGCGCCATCCTTGAGTACTTCGCGCCGGCCGTGCAGATCGGTCTTACCGCCACCCCCATCACCAGGAAGGACGCCGATACATTCCAATACTTCGGCGAGCCCCTGTACGAATACTCCCTCGCCCGCGGCATTGACGACGGGTTCCTCGCCCCGTACCGGGTCAGACGGGTCCAGATGAACGTGGACATGACGGGCTGGCGCCCGGATCCGGGGCAAGTGGACCGGTTCGGACGGGAGATCCCCGACAAGCTCTATGGCCCACGCGAGTACGAGCGAGTCCTGGCCATTCTTGACCGGACCGAGGAGGCAGCCAGGTACCTCACCGATTACCTGAAGCGCACCAACAGGATGGGCAAGACCATCGTGTTCTGCGAGAACTCCGATCATGCCTTTCGGATGACGCAGGCCCTACTCAACGCCAACCAGGACATCGTCGTCAGCCACGGCTGGAACTACGCGTGCCGCATCACCGCGCGAGACGGGGACGCCGGCCGGGTGCGCCTGGACGAGTTCCGCCAAGTCGAGACCGAGGTGCCCACGATCGCGGTGACCTCGCGCCTGCTCTCCACGGGCATCGACATCCCTACGCTGCGCAATATCGTGCTGTTCCGGGTGATCAGGTCAATGCCCGAGTTCAAGCAGATCATCGGACGCGGCACGCGCCTCTTCCCCGAGGACCAGAAGTTCTCCTTCGACATCATCGACTTCGTCGAGGCGACGTCGTACACCGAGCTGGGCACCGTCTCCGAGATGGCGAGGTGGTTCGGTGGAAGCACGCAGCTACGGGAGTCGATGGACGAGTTGAGTTCACTCATCTACGCGATCACCTAAACCTTGAAGTCAATTTAAGTTCTGTACGCAAGGTGTTGCGCAATCCTTAAAACGACTTTAAGTTTTTTGCCTGCTACGCTTGTGTCATGCGTTACCCGGACGATGTGCGGCATCGAGACGAAGAACGTCGCGCGCGCCTGTGGCAGCGGGCCGCAGGCCAACGCGGGTACTTCACCGCTGGGCAGGCACTGGAGGACGGATATTCGTATCCCCTGCAGCACTTCCACACGCAGCGCGGCAACTGGCTGCGCATCGACCACGGACTGTACCGATTCTGTGAGTACGTGGATCTCCCGGCGGAGGACCACGACCACCTCATTCGCTGGGCCTTGTGGAGCGGCGGGCGCGCCGTGGTCTCGCATGCAACCGCCCTCGGCGTACACGACCTCGGCATCGCGAACCCGGCTGAAATCCACCTGACCGTGCCGCAAGGCTTCAGGAAGCGCGACGCCGCGGTCGTCGTGCACCGCACACACCTCGAAGCTGATGACGTAGAGGAGCATGAGGGGTTCCGGGTAACCACGCCGGTCCGCGCGGTCGTCGAATCAGCCATGAACGGCCTGCAGCAGGACGCGATCGACTCCGCCGTCGCAGACCTGCTTGACCGGGGCGGCGCCACCAGGGCGCAGCTGCTGCGAGCCGCGCAACGAGCGGGGAAGGCCGCGGAGTTGGCCGTTGAGCGCGCACTCCACGCGGAGCGCGCATGAACCAGTACAAGACGGCGGTCGACCTTCGCCGTGCAATCGAGGCCCGTCTTAAGAGCGACGCAGAAACCAAGGGCACCGACTACGGACGGCTGCGTCGCGTCGTCGTCTTCGACCGGATCGCCGCCCGGCTGTCTGCCTCGGACCAGGGGTGGGTACTCAAGGGGGGTACCGCCCTTGAGTTCCGGCTGGGTCTGCGAGCCCGGGCAACCAAGGATCTCGACCTAGTGCTGCGCTCTGCCCCTTCGGACGGCACGACACTCCGCGAGATCCTGATCGAGGCTCTCGCCGCTGACGTCGATCGCGATCGCTTCGTCTTTACTGTTGGTCGGCCGATCGACCTGGATACCGACGCGGCAGGCAATCCAGGCTGGCGGTTCTCAGTGGACGGCGCACTTGCGGGCAAGACGTTCACCACCGTACGCGTAGATATCGTGCTCCGTCCCGTCGAACTCGCGGCCACAGACCGCATCTCGCTTCCGGGCACGCTCGAGTTCGCCGGAATCCGGCCGCGCATCATCGAGGCCGCCGACCGCCGCCAACACTTCGCAGAGAAGCTCCACGCGCTCACGCGCGACTACGGCTCGCGGCCCAACACGCGGCTGAAGGACCTCGTTGACCTGCTTCTGCTCATCCACGACGGACTTTCCCCCGATCAGGAGCTACTCACGGTCGTCCGCCACGTCTACACGGTCCGAGCGACACATCCGATGCCCACGAGCATCCCCGATCCGCCGCCAGCGTGGCGGGGCGAGTATCCCGCGCTAGCCGCCGAGGCGACGCTCGGCGAACGAGATCTTCCCACTGCCCTCGACACCCTTCGCGCCTTCTGGGCGCAAACCATCTCAACTGGAGCAACCACGTGACCGCGACAACCACCGCGACGAGCGGGACGATGAACAGCGCACGGCTCGGCGCGATCGTCAAGTCCGCCCGCGACATCATGCGTAAGGACGCGGGCCTCAACGGTGACCTTGACCGACTGCCGCTCCTGTCCTGGCTGCTGTTCCTCCGCGCGTTCGACGCCAAGGAGGCGGAACGCGAGATCATTGAGGGCAGCGACTTTCGGGCGGCCCTCTCCCCCTCCTACCAGTGGCGGACATGGGCGGCGGACGAGAACCTGACCGGCGCGGCGCTTATCAGGTTCGTCAACGAGCAACTGCTGCCCTACCTCGCCGAGCTCAAGAGCGACACCCCCGGCGATCCGCGCAACGTGCTCGGACAGGTCTTCAGCGGCATTCATAACCGCATGGCGTCTGGGTACCTGTTTCGCGACCTGGTCAATCAGGTGCAGAAGATCGACTTCACGTCCAGCGACGATATCCACACGATGGCGTTCATGTACGAGTCGCTGCTCAAGGAGATGCGGGATGCGGCCGGCGACAGCGGGGAGTTCTATACGACACGCCCGGTCATTCGGTTCATGGTCGAGCAGAGCTTCCTCGAACTTGGCGAGACAATTCTCGATCCAGCCTGCGGGACCGGCGGCTTCCTCGTCGAGGCGCTCGATGAACTAACGCGTGGCAAGAACCTGGGCATCGCCCAGGAGAGTGAACTCTGGCGGAGCCTGCGCGGCATCGAGAAGAAGCCACTGCCGTACCTGCTGTGCATGATGAATCTGATCCTGCACGGCGTCCCCGACCCGCAGATCGTCCATGAGAATGCCCTGGTCCGTATGGTCAGCGAGATCGGCCCGAGCAGCAGGGTCAACGTCGTCCTCACCAACCCGCCCTTCGGCGGGGAGGAAGAGGACTCCGTCGCCGCACGCTTTCCGCGCGGCTACCAGGTCCGTGAGACCTCGATCCTCTTCGTCAAGGCGGTGATCGACAAGCTCAAGCCGGACGGGCGATGCGCCATCGTCCTGCCCAACGGGTTCCTGTTCGACGAACGAAGCCGGAAGGTCCGCGAGGACCTGCTCGCCAAGTGCAACCTGCACACCATCGTCCGGCTACCCCAGGGTGTCTTCGCGCCCTACACACTGATCCCGGTCAACCTGGTGTTCTTCGACCGGTCCGGCCCGACGAAGGAGGTCTGGTACTACCAGGTCGATCCACCAGAGGGCCGCAAGGGCTACGCGAAGACCAGGCCCATGCGTTATGAGGAATTCGCCGAGTGCGCCGCCTGGTGGGGCGGCAAGGACCGGGCCGACCGGGCGGAGAACGAGCATGCCTGGGTTGTCCCCTCCGCCGACATCATCGCGGACAACCGGAACCTTGACCTCACTCACCCGGTTACGGCCGACGACCTTACGCACCGTCCGCCTACGGAACTGCTCGCGGACCTGATCTCCACCGAGCAAGAAATCCTATCTCTGCTTACCTCCCTCAAGCACGACCTGGAGAGCTGATCATGAGCCTGCCAGAGCGCGCTCTGGGCGACGTGCTTGACATAGCCATCGACGATGAGGCTATGCAGCCCGATCGCGACTACCCAATAGCCGGCGTGTATGGTTTCGGTCGAGGGCTATTCCAGCGTGGCCCCATCCGTAGCGACGAAACCAGCTACCCGAAACTGAATCGCCTTACGGCCGGCCGACTTGTCATGAGCAGGCTCAAGGCATTCGAAGGGGCAATCGCTGTTATCCCGCCAGAGTTCGACGGATGGTATCTGTCGCCAGAATTTCCAACATTCTCGATAAATGCCACTCTGGCCGACGCAAGGTACATCGCAAACCTTTGCTCATGGCCGGAATTCTGGGCACGACTCGGCGCCCAGTCCAAGGGAGTAGGCGCCCGCAAGGTGCGGGTCAACGCCGAGCGGCTACTAGCGATCAAACTTCCCCTCCCCCGCCTAGACGAGCAGCGCCGCATCGCGGCCCGCCTCGACTCGGCATTGAGCAGACTTCGACAGACCGACAAACTCCGCGAACATAGAGAAATCCTGCGGAAGTCACTCACTCAATCAGCTGTATTTACCGCTGTATCCCAAAGTACGGGTTCAGTTTCGCTCGGGTCTCTGATGTCAGTGTCACGCACTCCAATAGAAATACTTCCAGGCGACAAGCACCAAGCTCTCGGAATGCGTTCCTTCGGAAAAGGAATTATTCGATACGAGCCTGTTCCAGGTCGTGAGCTGAGCAAACTGCGCTACTACAAGTTCCCTGTCCAGGCACTTGCCCTGAGTAACATCAAGGCATGGGAAGGTGCAATCGGCGTGACCGACGACAGAGATACTGCCTGTGTCGCATCAAATCGATTCCTGTTTTACTCTCCAAAAGACGACCGGATCAACGTTAGTTATACACGACATTATCTACTTAGCCGAGAAGGAATCGCGAAGATCGGTGCAGCGTCGCCTGGTTCGGCGGACAGAAATCGAACCCTGAGCATTCAGGGATTCGAAGCCATAGAAATACCGCTACCACCGCGAGGCGTTCAAGACAGCACAGCCCGACTTATCGATTCGATCAGTGCTGGGCTCGCCGCACCTGAGAGCACAGCGTCCGGGGAAGCACTGAAGTTTTCGCTCCTCAACGCGGCGTTTAGCGGTCGACTTTAGGGAACCCGGGCCCGGACCCTCGCTAGGGTCCCAGCATGGACCCCAAGACCGAAGAGTTGCGGGCCGCGCATGACGTCCTCGCCGAGTTCTACGCCGCCCGCCTGGCCACCGCCCTGGACCACATGCCGGAAGAACAGGCAGTACTCGGGCTGTTCTGCGAGTGGACCCGCGCCGCGGGCCTGGGCACCAGCGTCGCGGACATCGGCTGCGGTCCCGGACGCCTCGAGCCGTTCCTGGCGGCTCACGGCCTGTCCCCGCGCGGGGCCGACCTGTCACCGGAGATGATCCGGGTGGCCCGTCGTGACCACCCGGACTTCGACTTCGAGGTTTCCGACCTGCGCGACCTGCCCTATCCTGACGCCTCGCTGGCAGGCGTGGTCTGCTGGTACTCGCTCATGTACCTCGCGCCGTCCGACCGGCCGGCCGCCTTCGGCGAACTCGCCCGGGTCGTCGCGCCGGGCGGCTACCTGGTCACCGCGTTCAAGGCCGGCGATAGCCAGGTACGCCGTGGTGGAGCAGGCTATCGCCGCAGCAGCGGCCTTGACGTCGAGTTCGACATCTATTGGCTGTCACCCAAGGAGATGGAGCGCCTGGTCACCGACGCCGGCTTCGAGACCGTGTTCTGGGGCGGTCGCCCCGCCCAGAGCGGGGAAGGCTCTCCTCAGGGCTACCTGCTCGCCCGCAAACCCTGTTCCTAGAACGGGTTCATAACCTCCTGGCCACCGCGGTTCGGTCCCGTGAGTTCGCGGCACGTCTTTCCCTTGCGTCAGTGCGGGTCGGGGAAGATGTCGGCGGCGGTGATGACGATCGTGTCTGATTCTGGGGGGGTTCCTACCTCTGATCTTGCGCAGG
>Ga0302314_10001295_pt1 | contig 46795 bp, 50 predicted proteins | sample III_Palsa_N2_3_FD_200533 | JGI IMG/M metagenome (GOLD analysis project Ga0302314, IMG submission 200533) | Peat permafrost microbial communities from Stordalen Mire near Abisko, Sweden - III_Palsa_N2_3 | ecosystem: Environmental > Terrestrial > Soil > Palsa > Peat permafrost | place: Sweden...
AGAACCAGCCCTACGGCGCGGTGGACGACATCATCGCCGCGCAGACCTATCCGCCCGGCCATCCCTATTCCTGGACCACCATCGGCAGCGAAGCCGATCTCGACGCCGCCACCCTGGCCGACGTGAAAAAGTGGTTCGGCACCTACTACGGTCCCAACAACGCCGTGCTGGCCATCGCCGGCGACGTCGATACCGCCGCGGTCAAGGCCAAGGTCGAGCACTACTTCGGCAACCTGCCGCCGGGCCCGCCGGTGGCACATGTGCAGAGCTGGCCGGCGCCGATGCAGGGCGACAAGCGCATGAGCATTATCGACCGCGTGCCGCTGCCGCGCGTCTACATGGTGTGGAACGTGCCGGGCGACGGCGAGCGCGACAACGTGCTGCTGCTGACCCTGGCCGAAGTGCTTGGCGGCGGCAAGGACAGCCGCCTCTACGAGCGCCTGGTCTACCGCGATCAGAGCGCCGCCGAGATCGAGGCCGGCGTCGACGGCAACGAGATCGGCGGTCAGTTCCAGATCGTCGCCACGGTCAAGCCGGGCGGCGACCTCGGCGTGGTGGAAAAGGCGGTGCGCGAGGAACTGGAGCGCATCGAGCGCGACGGGCCCACCCCGGCCGAGCTGGCGCGCATCACCACCGGCGGCTATGCCGCGATGATCCATGGCCTGGACAAGGTCGGCGGCGGCGGTGGCAAGGCCGCCCTGCTCGCCGCCAACCAGACCTTCCACGACGATCCGGCGCACTATCACATCGAGCTGGACTACCAGCGCAACGCCACCCCGGATGATGTGCGCGCGGCCGCCAAGCGTTGGCTGTCGCAGGGCAGCTTCACCCTGGAAGTGCACCCGCAGCAGGATCTGCAGGCCGCCGCCGCCGGCGCCGACCGCAGCAAGCTGCCGGCCCTGACACAGCCGCCGGCGCTGAAGCTGCCGCCGCTGCAGCACGACAGCCTGTCCAACGGCCTCAAGCTGGTGCTGGCCGAGCGCCACGGCGTGCCGGCGGTGGACTTCAGCCTGATCTTCAACGCCGGCCGCGCGGCCGACGCCGGCGGCAAGTCCGGCACCGCCTCGCTGGCCCTGGACATGCTCGACGAGGGCGCCGGCAAGCTCGGCTCGCTGGAGATCGCGCGGCGCGAAGCCGAGCTGGGCGCCAGCATCGGCAGCTCCAATAATCGCGATACCTCCCTCGTCGGCCTGTCGGCGATCACGCCCAGGCTGGCCGACTCGCTCGATCTGTACGCCACCCTGGTGACCCAGCCCACCTTCCCCGATGCCGAGTTGGCGCGGGTCAAGCAGCGCCTGCTGGCGGCCATCGTGCAGGAAAAATCCGAGCCCTTCGGCATGGCGCGGCGGGTGCTGTCGCGCCAGCTCTACGGCGAAGGGCATCCCTATGCCTATGCAGGTCTTGGCCTGGAAAGCGACGTCAAGGCCATCACCCGCGATGACCTCAGCGGTTTCCAGCGGCGCTGGCTGCGGCCCGACAACGCCACCCTGCTGGTGGTGGGCGACACCACCATGGCGCAGATCAAGCCGCTGCTGGAGCAGAAGTTCGGCGGCTGGCATGCGCCGGCCGAGCCGCTGCCGGTGAAGTACATCGTGCCGCCGCCGCAGCATGACGCGCAGCGCATCTTCCTGATCGACAAGCCCGACTCGGCGCAGTCGTTGATCCTGGCGGCCAACCTGGCGCCGCCCGCGGCCGATCCGGACGAAGAGGCGATGCACACCGTCAACACCGCGATCGGCGGCATGTTCGATTCACGCCTCAACCTGAACCTGCGCGAAGCCCGCCACTGGAGCTACGGCGCCAGTTCCAGCCTGATCGAGGCGCGCAATCCGCAGGTGTTCCTGGCCTACGCCAACGTGGAACAGCCGCGCACCGCCGATTCGATGCATGAAATACGCAAGGAGCTGGTCGACGTGCTCGGCCCGCGTCCGCTCGGCGCGGCGGAAGTCGACATGGCCAAACAGGCCCAGGTGCGTTCCCTGCCCGGCGATTTCGAGAGCACCGGCGGCGTCGCCGGCGCCATCGGCCACCTGATCGAGTTCGGCCTGCCGGACGACTACTGGAACGCCTATGTGCCGCGCGTCGATGCCCTGACGGTGGAGCAGCTCAACGCCGTGGCGCCCAAGCTGGTCAAGCCGGAGCAGCTGACCTGGATCGTGGTGGGCGACCTGTCGAAGATCGAGGCGCCGGTGCGCGCCCTCAAGCTCGGCGAAGTGCGGGTGCTGGATACCGACGGCAAGCAGCTGCGCTGAGGCGCGCCTGCGGCTTCAACCCCGGTTTTGCATACGGGGTTGAAGCCAGGCCCGGTAGTGCGGGCCTGCTGCCTGATTTATCCGCGTTGATCCGGATTGATCGGCGCAACGGATCAGACGCAGATCGTCCGGTTAATTGCTGCGTCCACCGGTATCGCCCAGCGGGCGCGAGAAGGTGAACTTGGCGGGCTGCACCACCAGGCGCTTGGCCGGTCCCGAAATATCGCCCGAGATGGCTTCAAACGGCAGGCCGGCAACGAACACGGCGGTGCCGAGCACGGTGCCCACCAGGCTCAGCGGGCGCAGCAGGATGATGTCCATGGCGATGGCGCCGGACGATGGCGTGTTGTCGCTTTCGCTGCTGAAGCTGGCATCGACGCTGTCCACCGCTGCGGCTGAGGCGGACACGCCGAGCAAGGCAGCGGCGGCGACGAAGCTGAAAACCCTGGATTTTGCGGACATGAGGAACCGGCCCTTTTTTGATACCCCCGGACTATCGAGACTAGGCGCGAGGTATAGTCCTGTCAACCGCTTGATTTCCTTGCGCGCCGTGCGCGCAAGGAAATCAAGCGTCCCCGCGCAGGCGGGGACCCAGTTCTTCTTTGCCCTCCATTAATCCCGTTAATCCGCGTTCATTGATCAATGCTCGGCATCGTCCTGTACCAGCCGGAAATTCCCCCCAATACCGGCAACATCATCCGGCTCTGCGCCAACACCGGCGCCCGCCTGCACCTGGTGCGCCCCCTGGGGTTCAGCCTCGACGACGCACAGCTGCGCCGCGCCGGGCTCGATTACCATGAGTACGCCGAGCTGCGGGTCCACGACAGCCTCGACCAGCTGCGCGCCGAACTGCCGGCGGCACGCTGGCTGGCCTTGAGCACGCGCGGCGGCGTCCGCTACGACGCCATGCGCTACAGCCCGGATGACCTGCTGCTGTTCGGGCCGGAAACGCGAGGCCTGCCGGCCGAGTTGCTGGAAGCCCTGCCGCCGTCGCAGCGGCTGTATCTGCCGCAGCGTCCCGGTATCCGCAGCCTGAACCTGTCCAATGCCGTGGCGGTGACGGTGTACGAGGCCTGGCGCCAGCTCGGCTATGCCGGGAGCGCCCAGCGCGATTAGGACATTTGGGACGTACCCCCCTCATTGTCATTCTGAGCGCAGCGAAGAATCTGGCCTTTACGCAGAGCCAGATTCTTCGCTGCGCTCAGAATGACAATGAGAAAGCAGCTAATGAGTCGGGCAAAAACGCGCTAGTGCGCTGTGCTCCCCGGTTGTTTCGCAATGGCCTGCCATACCGCGCCCGCAGTGCGCGCCGCGGCGATCTCCCGAAACATCGCCATCCATTCGTGAAATGCGATCTTCAGCGGGTTGAAGGTGTGGATGTTTTTGGTCAGGCCGTAGCGCACCGGCTCGCCTTCCGGCTCGAAGCTGCCGAACAGCCGGTCCCAGACGATGAAGATGCCGCCGTAGTTGCGGTCCAGGTAGCGCGGATTGGAGCCGTGGTGCACGCGATGGTGCGAGGGCGTGTTGAGCAGCCATTCCAGCGGGCCCAGGCTGCGCACCGCCTCGGTGTGGACGAAGAACTGGTAGATCAGGCTGATCGACATCTGGATCAGTACCGCCGCCGGGAGGAAGCCGAGCAGCGGCAGGGGCAGCCAGAACCAGTAGCCGGTGATCGCCTCGGTCCAGGGCTGGCGCAGGGCCACGGCGAGGTTGAAGCGCTGACTGGAATGGTGATTGACATGGGTGCACCAGAGCAGGCGGATGCGGTGGTGGCAGCGGTGAAACCAGTAGTAGCAGAAGTCGTCGCCCACCAGCAGCAGCGCCCAGCTCCACCAGGCCGTCATCGGCAGCTCGAACAGGTGGTGCCGATACACCCGCGTGAACAGCCACAGCCAGAAGAACTTCAGCGGCGCGGCGATGATGACGTTGCCCAGGCCCATGGCCAGGCAGGCCAGCGTGTCCTTCCTCTCGTAGATGTCGCGCTGCTTTTTCCACGCCCAGAACAGCTCGGCGCCGAGAGAGGCGACGAACACCGGGATGAACCAGAGGATGATGTCGTCCAAAAGCAGTGGTCAGTGATTAGTGGTTAGTGATTAGTAAAAGAGAAGCTGTGGTGGCATATCTTTCCGCTTGAGCCGTTCACTGGCAACTAACCACTAACCACTAACCACTAACCACTAGCTTCTACCCCGCTTCCGCCCGCAGCGGCCGCTCCGCCAGCCGTCGCAACGCATCGACCGGGGTCACCGTGCCGGAAATCACCGCGCCGGCCATCTCCAGCAGGGGCAGCTCGACGTCGAGCTTGCGCGCCAGCCGCAGCACTTCCGGTGCGGCGCGCACGCCTTCCACCACGCCTTCGATCGCTGCCTGCGCTTCTTCCGGCTTCTTGCCCTGGCCGAGCAGCAGGCCGTAGCGGCGGTTGCGCGACTGATTGTCGGTGCAGGTCAGCACCAGGTCGCCCAGGCCGGCCAGGCCCATCAGGGTTTCCGCCTGCGCGCCCAGGGCCGCACCGAGACGGCGGATCTCGTTGAGGCCGCGCGTGATCATCGCCGCGCGCGTGTTGGCGCCCAGGCCCAGGCCGTCGGCAATGCCCACCGCGATGGCCAGCACATTCTTCGCCGCGCCGCCGATCTCCACCCCGATCACATCGCTGGAGGTGTAGGCGCGGAAGCCGTCGCCGTGCAGGGCCTCTGCCAGCCGCACCGCGAACGCCGCGTCGGCGGAGGCGACGGTAACCGCGGTGGGCAGGCCCAGGCCCAATTCCTTGGCGAAGGTCGGCCCGGAGACGATGGCGATGGCGTGGCCGCCGCCCAGCACGTCGGCGATGACTTCATGCGCCAGCCGCCCGCTGCCCGGCTCCAGCCCCTTGCAGGCGCAGGCGATGCCCTGGCCCGGCTGCACCAGCGGCTTGAGCCGCTCGCAGCTTTCGCGCAGGGCCGGGCTTGGCGTGGCGATGAGCAGGTCGCCGCTGTGGCTTACCGCCTCGGCCAGGTTGGCGGTGGCGGTGAGCTGCGCCGGAAAGGCGCAGCCGCGCAGATAGCGCGGGTTCTCGCGCGATTCCTGCAAGGTCGCCATCACCGTGGCGTCGCGCCCCCACAGGAACGTGGGAGCGCCGCGCCGCGACAGCTGGATGGCGAGCGCGGTGCCGAAAGCACCGGCGCCCAGTACCGTGATCGGCTTGTGCTCGGTCACGGCACCATGCCCCTTACTGAACGGTGGTGCCGACGGCAGCCGCGCCCTGTGCGTTCTGTTCGCGCGCGCGCGCCAGGTGCTCGACGTAGAGGGCTTCGAAATTGATCGGCTGCAGCAGCACCGGCGGGAAGCCGCTGCGCTGGATCAGGTCCGCCACCGCTTCGCGGGCGAAGGGGAAGACCACGCCGGGGCAGTAGCCGGCGAGGATCGCCTGCAGATCGCTCTCGGCGCTGAAGCCGACGACCTGGAAAATGCCGGCCTGGTGCACTTCCACCAGGAAGCCCGTTTCCTCGCCCAGCTTGGCGGTGACGGTGACGGTCAGCATCACCTGGTGGATGTCGTTGCCCAGCGCGACGGTGCCGGTGCCGACCTGCACGTCCAGCTGCGGGTTCCACTGTCGCGTGAACACCTGCGGCGCCTGCGGCACTTCCACCGAGGCGTCCTTGAGGTAGATGCGCTGCAGCAGCACCTGGCGGGTGGGGGTGTTGGAGACTTCTTCTGACATGGGATTACCGGATGGAAGGGATTGCGAAGCGGGAGTTTGACGAAATCCGCCGTTGCCTGCCGGCGGTTGCTGCTATTTGGTTTTCAGGGATCTTGCAGCAGCGGATCGAGCTGTCCGGCGCGGTCCAGTGCGGCAAGGTCGTCGTAGCCGCCGACGTGGCGATCGCCGACGAAAATCTGCGGCACCGTGCGGCGGCCGCCGGAACGCTGCAGCATCTCGCTGCGCCGGCTGCAATCCAGGTCCACCAGCACTTCCTCGTAACGCACGCCCTTGTTCGACAGCAGCCGCTTGGCCATGATGCAGTAAGGGCAGATGCGCGTGCTGTAGACGAGGACGGGTTTCATCGAGGACTGGGTTGTGCCTACTTGACGGTCACCGGCAGATTGCTGCTGAGCCAGCCGTTGATGCCGCCGCGCAGCGGATAGACTTCACTATAGCCGAGCTTGCGCAGCTGGGCCGCGGCCTCGCCGGCCACGCTGCCGAGCGCGCAGTACAGCAGCACCGGCTTGCTCTTGTCCTTGCCCAGCTCGCCGGCGCGCTCCGCCAGCTTGGCCGCCGGCAGGTTGAGGGCGTTGAGCAGGTGGCCTTTCTTGTAGTCGCCGGCGGCGCGCAGGTCGACCACGATCGCTTCGCGGTCGTTGATCAGGCGCACCGCCTGCAGCGGCGCCAGGCGCACGCCGCCGGTGATCAGGCCATGCACCTCGTTGGCGATGGCCAGCAGCAAGGCCCCGCCGAAAGCGGCGAACAGGTAGGGGTGATGGTTAAAAAATTCCAGAATCTGTGACATCGGCATGCGCGCTGAGTATCTCGGCCTGTAGGTTCCACTATCATTATCGCACCCGCCGCATGATCCCGAAAAGCCGAAAATCCGCCCCCCTCCTGACGGCCGCCCTGCTGGCGGCCGCGGCGGCTGCCGTCGGCGACGACCGCTACCAGCAAAGCGCCGAGGATCTGGCCAAGGTGCGCGGCCGCATCGACGCCGTGTCCAAGACCATCGAGCACGACAAAGGCGAGCAGGATCAGTTGCGTGCCGCGGTCGAGGCGGCCGAGCACAAGGTCGACGAGGCCGGCAGCGAGGCCCGCCGCATCGCCGCCCAGATCGACCTGCAGAGCGCCAAGGTGCGCCAGGCGCAGGCCGAGCAGGCCGCCGCCGAGCAGCGCCTGACCGAGCAGAAGGAAGCGCTGGCGCGGCAGTTGCGCGCCAGCTACATGATGGGACGCGGCGGCAAGGCCGAGCTGTTGCTGAGCCAGCAGGACCCCGACCGGGTCGATCGCATGCTGGTTTACTACGACAGCCTCAACCGGGCGCGGGCGGCGTCGATCGTCGCCATCGACGCGGACCTCAAGAAAGTGGCCCAGCTGAAGATCCAGTACCAGGCCCAGCTCGACTCTCTCCAGGCGCTGCAGGACAGCCATAAGAAAGCCCTTTCCGCGCTGGAGGCGGACCGGCAGGAGCGGGCCGCGGCGATGAGCAAGGTGGCGGAGCGCATCGCCGGCGAGGCGGAAGAGCTGAAAGGCCTGCAGGCCAGCGAAAAGCAGCTCGGCGAGCTGATCGAGAAGCTGCGCCAGGCCCTGGCCGACGTGCCGGTGGAGCCCAGCGGCGGCAACAAGTCCTTCCCGCAGATGCGCGGCAAGATGGCCTGGCCGCTGCGCGGCGACCTGCTGGCCCGCTATGGCGAGCCCAAGGCCGGCGGACGCCTGCAATGGAAGGGGCTGTGGATCGCCGCCGCCGAAGGCGCCCCGGTGCGCGCCAGCTCGCGCGGCCGCGTCGCCTATGTCGGCTGGCTCAGCAGCTACGGCCTGATCGTGGTGCTGCAGCACGAAAAAGGCTATTTCACTCTCTATGGGCATAACAGCGCCGTCACCCGCACCGCCGGCGAGTGGGTCGACGCCGGCGACGTCATCGCCAAGGCCGGCAATACCGGCGGCTATGAGCAGCCGGGGGTGTACTTCGAGGTGCGCCGGGGGGCCGATCCGATGGACCCCAAAGAATGGCTGGAACGCTGATTCGATGGGGGATTTCGTCCTCCACCCGGACGCCGCCGGCGGCGCCGGTGCCCGCTCGGCGGCGGAAAACGCCCCGGCCGGCTGAACCGAAAGACGCGGACGCAGTCTGAAGCGTTGGCGCTGTGCTATCTTCTTGCGGTCGTGTTCAACCGTTTCCTCTAAATGTCATCCTCCTCGCGTGTCCTTCTGGCCCTAACGGCCGGCGTCGTCCTCGGCGCCAGCATCACCATTACCCATGGCGTCCTGGCCGAGCGCCAGGCGGCGCAGGCGCCCAGCCTGCCGTTCGACGACCTGCGCAGCTTCGTGCAGATCCTCGACAAGGTGAAAGCCGAATATGTCGAGCCGGTCGACGACAAGACGCTGCTGCGCAACGCCCTGCGCGGCATGCTGTCGGGGCTGGACCCGCACTCCTCCTACCTGGACAAGGAGGAGTACAAGGACATGAATGTCGTGACCACCGGCAAGTTCGGCGGTCTGGGCATTGAAGTGCAGATGCAGGACGGCCTGGTCAAGGTGGTCTCGCCGATCGACGACACCCCGGCGTCCAAGGCCGGCATCAAGCCGGGCGACCTGATCGTCAAGATCGACGATACCCCCGTGCAGGGCATGAGCCTCAACGACGCCGTCAACAAGATGCGCGGCGACAAGGACACCAAGGTCAAGCTGGTGGTGGTGCGCGAAAGCGCCCAGCAGCCGCTGACCTTCGACCTCAAGCGCGACCTGATCAAGGTCACCAGCGTGCGCGGCCGCCTGCTCGAGCCGGGCTATGCCTATGTGCGCATCTCCCAGTTCCAGATCGACACCGGCGAGAATTTCGTCGACATGGTGAACAAGCTGAAGAAGGAAAACGGCGCCCCGCTCAAGGGCGTGGTGCTCGATCTGCGCAGCAACCCGGGCGGCTTGCTCGACGCCGCGGTCAAGGTCTCCGACGCCCTGCTCGACAAGGGCCCGATCGTCAGCATCCGCGGCCGCGACCCGGAAAACACCCGCGAATTCGATGCCACCCCGGGCGATGTGCTCGACGGCAAGCCGCTGGTGGTGCTGGTCAACGGCGGCTCCGCTTCCGCTGCCGAGATCGTCGCCGGCGCGCTGCAGGATCAGCATCGCGCCGTCCTGGTCGGCACCAAGACCTTCGGCAAGGGTTCGGTGCAGACCATCATTCCGCTGCAGAACGACGACGCCATCAAGCTCACCACCGCGCGCTACTACACCCCCAGCGGCCGCTCCATCCAGGCCGAAGGCATCGTGCCGGACGTGGTGCTGCAGCCGGTCAAGATCAGCAAGCTCGACGGCGTCGACGGCGACGGCTTCATCAAGGAGGCCGATCTGAAGGGCCGCCTCGACAATCCCAATGCCAAGCCTGCGGCCAAGGCCGGCGACAAGGACAAGGCCGACAAGACGGACAAGACCGACAAGGCGCCGGACGCCAAGCCGGATGTGGACGGCGCCAAGACGCCGGATGCCGCCGCGAAGGACGCCGACAACCTGCAGCTCAACGATTACGAGCTGTTCGAGGGACTCAATCTGCTGAAGGGCCTGTCGATCGCCAGAGCCAACTAGGCCTGACCGATTCAACAAGAACGCCGGCCTCGCGCCGGCGTTCTTGTTGGTCAAACTGATTGATTACTAAAAAAATCTTCCACTGATGCGCACCCTGCACTCTTGACGACGTCTGTGTGATGCCGCTGTAGGCCTTGGCTACATATTGCCGATGTCAGTCAGGCGATCTTGCATCTCGGACCGTTCGATGGATTCGATTGGCAGTTCCCGCAGTCGCTCAACTTTGTATCGAAGCGCCTTGTAGGCGCTCTCGAAATCTTCTGCTGTATGTGGATCAGGCACTCCCCAATGTGCCTTTAGAGGCTTGCCAGGGTAGTAGGGACATTGCTCGCCAGCGGCTTGATCGCAGACGGTGATCACCAGATGAATCGGCGGTGCGCCAGGGGCCGAAAATTCATCCCAGCTCTTGCTGCGTGCGCCTTCGGTAGAAATGCCTACCCGCTTGAGCAGCGCCAAGGCCAATGGATTCGGCTCCCCCTTCGGGAAGCTCCCTGCAGAGTAAGCGCGGAAGCGACCATCGAGTTCGGAGAGATGATTCAGCGTCGCTTCCGCCAGAATCGAACGCGCAGAATTTCCGGTGCACAGGAAGAGAACATTGAAGGGTGTCGCAGTCATGGGATTACTCGATATCTATCAAAGATAAAGTGTCGGACGCTTTCTTGATCGGCCTGTGACAGACGGCTCAATGGCTTTGCGGAGTTGGGATTCCGCGCCGGCTTTGCACCTTCGAACTGCGCGCCACCAGTTCGAAGAAGCCCCAGGCTGCGCCAAAGCAGGCGCAGGCCACGATGAAATTTGCCATGTCACGGTCGAAGAGTTGATCCCACATGGTCGGCTCCTGTTGCGGCTTCGAGTGTTTTTGCCTTGGCGGCGCCCGTCCGCTGATAGAGCCAGCCATCCAGCGCCGTCGCCAGGGCCGCGCCCACGAGCTGGGCGCCGATGAAACCCGGCGCATCCTGTGGCCGGATGCCGGCAAACGTATTGGTCAGCGATCGCGCCACCGTCACCGCGGGGTTGGCAAAAGACGTAGACGCCGTGAACCAGTAGGCCGCCACGATATACACCGCCACGGCATACGGCACCGCTTCGGAACGATGGCGCAGGCAGCCAAAGATCGTAGTCAACAGCCCGAACGTCGCGACTACCTCGCTGAACATCAGCGCGGCACCCGGCCGCAGCTTCTCCGACACCTGCAGAATCGGTTCGCCGAACATCGCATGCGCAGCCCACACTCCCGCGATACCGCCGGCGACCTGCGCGACGAGATAGCCCGGCACGTCCACCCAGGCATGCCGCCGGCTGGCAGCCAAGGCCAGGCTGACCGCAGGATTGAAATGCGCACCGGAAATTGGCCCGAACACCAGGATCAGCGCCACCAGCCCGCCGCCCGTGGCAATGGAGTTCGCCAGCAGAGCGATGGCGACGTTTCCGCCGGACAGCCGCTCGCCCATGATGCCGGAGCCGACTACCACAGCCAGCAGCAAGGCAGTGCCGATAAACTCCGCAACGATACGACGCGCGGTGTTCATTCCTTGCCGATCTCCCGGATGCGTTTTTCCAGGGCCATGTCGTCCAGCGAGCGAATCGGTAGGCTGGTGAATAGGTCGATGCGCCGCTTCAGCACCATGAACGCATCCGAGAAGGCCCGAAGCTTGGCATCATCGCTGCCTTCGACCTCAACCGGGTCCGGCACGCCCCAATGGGCGGTCATCGGCTGCCCCGGCCAGAATGGACACTGCTCGCCGGCCGCCTTGTCGCAGACCGTAAACACGAAATCGAGCGGCGGCGAATCCGGCTTGGCGAACTCGTCCCAACTCTTGCTGCGCAGATCATCCACCGGGATGCCCGATTCGCTGAGAAGCTTGATCGCATGGGGATTCAGTTCGCCTTTGGGGTGGCTGCCAGCCGAGTACGCCTTGAAGCGGCCGCGCCCGGATAGGTGGTTCAGGATCGCCTCGGCCAAGATCGAGCGGGCCGAGTTGCCGGTGCAGAGGAACAGCACGTTGAAGATTTTGGGTTCCAAGGTCTTCACCATGAAGGAAGAAGAGGAGGGGCAAAGGCTGGAAAACTGCGGCGTTGCACGAATCTCGGCCGGCGCAATCGCGCGCGGCGTGTGCTGGTATCCCAGGGCGGTGAAGTAGTGGTAGGCGGTCGTCGTCAACAGATACAGCTTGTCGATGCCGCGCTCCCAGGCCAGGGCCTCGGCCGCCGCGACCATTTGCCGCCCGATGCCACTACCGCCTAGCGATGAAGTCACAGCCAGCGAGCGCAGCAAGGCGGTGTCACCGGCTGGTTCTAGGCCGACGACCGCTACCAGCGCGGCGCCCTCGCGCAGCACCAGGAAGTGTTCCAGCAAGCTCTGCGAAAGATCGGCCGTAGGCAGATCGGACGATTCAAGCAGGTGCCTGATCTCCGCCTCATCCGCTGAGCTGGCCGGGACAATCTGCATGAAGCATCAGCCGCAGCAGGCTTTGGCTTTCGGCCGCGGCGCGAACGTCAAGGGCGCTTCCGGCACGCAACAGGCAGCCTGGGTTGGCTCCGCCGTCGCCGTATGCTCGCCGAAGACCGGAATGTCGCCGAGCGTGTGGAAGGTTTCCCAAGCCACGCCCTGCGGGTCCTGCACCCAGTATTTATCTGACTTGGCATAGCAGCAGTTGGCCCCCACCTCGTCGCGGGCTTCGATGTCGGCGGAGCTGATCTGCTCGCGCAGCGCCTTCAGATCCTCCTCGGAGTCCACCTGGAAGCCGAGATGATTGACGCCGGCCGCGCCGCCGCGCCGGGAGATGGCGAAGTTGATGCGAGGATCGTCCAGCATCCACTTGGCGTAGTCGGGCTTCTCCACGGTGGGCGCAACACCGAACATGGCGGAGTAGAAGCGGACATTCTTGGGCAGATCGTCGACGGAGACGTGTACGTGGAAGCGTTTCATGCGGGCACCTTCTTGCGACTGGCGGCGGTGGATTTCTTCGCCGGCGCGCAATCCGCACCGCAGGCCTCAGGCTGTCCCCGGCAGCAGTTCTCGGTGAGATAGGCGATGAGGTCGTTCATGGCCTCGTAGTTGGCCGAGTACCAGATGAAGCGGCTTTCCTGGCGGCTGGTGACCAGCCCGGCATGGCTCAGCTCCTTGAGGTGGAACGACAGCGTTGCGGCCGGCACCTCCAGGGCTTCGCCGATCCGGCCTACCGTCATTCCTTCGGGTCCTGCCTCGACCAAGTAGCGAAACACAGCCAGGCGGGTTTCCTGGGCGAGTGCGGCCAGGGCAGCAAGAGCGGATTGCGTTTTCATGTTTCCATATTTATCGAAATATGGGATGATGTCAACTGACCCGAAGCCAACTTGCGGCCGATTCCCTTATGAGCGACATCACCATTTATCACAACCCCAAGTGCGGCACGTCGCGCAACGTGCTGGGCCTGATCCGCAACTCCGGTGCAGAGCCGGACATCATCGAATACCTGGTTACTCCGCCCAGCCGCGAGACCCTGCGCGGCCTGATTTCGGCGATGAACATCCCGGTACGTGCTGTGCTGCGCAAGAAGGGCACACCCTATGAGGATTTGGGCCTGGACGATCCCAAGTGGACGGACGAGCAATTGCTGGACTTCATGCTCGCGCACCCCATCCTGATCAACCGGCCCATCGTGGTGACGCCACTGGGCACGCGCCTGTGCCGTCCTTCCGAAACGGTGCTGGACATCCTGCCGCAGCCACAGCGCGGTGCTTTTTCCAAGGAAGACGGCGAAGCGGTAGTAGATAAGGATGGTCGCCGTGTCTGACACCTTGCCCGCATTGCCGAACGTCGATCAGGCGCTTTTCGCCGTCCCCGATTTTGCGGCACTGATCTCCAGTTCGCCTTCCACACATCCACCGCGTTTCCTGTTGCTTTACGGTTCCCTGCGTGAGCGCTCCTACAGCCGCTTGTTGATCGAGGAAGCCGGCCGGCTGCTGCAGGCGATGGGTGGGGAGGTGCGGATATTCAACCCAACGGACCTGCCCCTTGCCGACAGCGCCCCGGAAACCCATCCGAAAGTAGCGGAACTCCGCGCGCTGGCGCAGTGGGCCGAAGGCATGGTCTGGTGTTCGCCGGAGCGCCATGGCGCCATGACCGGCATCATGAAGACTCAGATCGACTGGATTCCGCTGTCGATCGGCGCCGTGCGTCCCACTCAGGGCAAGACGCTGGCAGTGATGGAAGTCTCCGGCGGCTCGCAGTCCTTCAACGCGGTAAACCAGCTCCGCATTCTCGGCCGCTGGATGCGCATGCTGACCATCCCGAACCAGTCCTCAGTAGCCAAGGCTTTCCTTGAATTCGGCGAAACCGGCCGGATGAAGCCATCTGCCTACTACGACCGGGTTGTGGACGTGATGGAAGAGCTGATGAAGTTCACGCTACTGACGCGGGACGTGGCGCCATACCTGCTTGATCGCTATAGCGAGCGCAAGGAGAGCGCCGAGGAGTTAAGCAAGCGGGTGAACCAGCGGTCCATCTGACGATCAGGTGCATGACGAATCCCGCGATACGGACCGCTAGCCTCGCGATTCCATCTGCTCCCGCGCATAACGCGCCGGCGGCAATCCGACATGGCGGGTGAATGCGACGCTGAAGGTGCTGGCGGAGCTGTAGCCGACGCGTTCGGCAATTTCGGTGATGCCGCCTTCCTTGCGCCGCAGCAGGTTCTTGGCCTGGGCCATGCGCCAGGCGAGCAGGTACTCCATCGGGGCGACGCCCACCGCGCGGCTGAAGCGTTCGAAGAACGCCGAACGGGACAGGGCGGCTTCTTGCGCCAGCTGCGTCACGGTCCACGGCCGGGCTGGACTTTCATGCATTTGCCGTATCGCGGCCGCAAGGCGTCCGTCGGCAAGCCCGCGCAAGAGGCCAGGAGAGGCGCCAGTCCCCGCTGTGGAGCGGAGGGCTTCGATGAGCAGAACCTCCAGCAGGCGTGCCAGGATGACGTCACGCGCCGGCCGCTGCTCGCGGGATTCTTCCACTACAAGCTGCACGATGGTGGCCAGCCTGCTCTCGCCGCGGACGTGCACGAGTTGCGGCAGGAGTGAAACCAGCAGGGCCGCGTCCGGCGAACCGAAGACGCAGTAGCCGATCAGCAATCGAACGTCAGCCGGGCCGCTTTGAATGCCGAGCCTGAATTCGCCATTGGGCAAGGCGACGGGCGAGGTTTCGATGTCCGCCAATACCGGCGGCTCGAGGCTGGACATGACGAAGCCATACACCGAGGGAATCAGGACAAAGTCGCCCTGCTGCAGGGTGATCGGCTCGTGTCCGCCGACCGCCAGTTGGCATGCGCCATCGAGGACCACGCAGTAGAAGGGCCGCCCGGCTTCCGAGCGGCGCACGCGCCAGAGCCCCGCTCCGTTGACGACTTTCGAGAACGAGGCTGTAGGTTGGAGCAGCGTGACAACCTCGGCGAGCGGATCAATCATGACCGGACTCCTGCAAACGAAACTTGGACTTTTGACTGTAGCAAGTCCGGCTGCAACGATCTATCGTCTCGGCAGTGCCAACCACCTGAACGAGATGACCATGCAAGACAAACCAGTTGCCCTGGTTACCGGGGCCAATCAAGGAATCGGTCTTCAGATCGCGAAGGATCTCGCCGGTCACGGCTTCACCGTGCTGGTCGGGTCGCGCAATTTCGAGCGCGGCGAGGCCGCGGCCAAAGAAGTTGGGCCGAATGCCCGCGCGCTCCAACTGGACGTGACGGATCAGGCGTCGATCGCCGCCGCGGCGGAGCGCATCCGCAAGGAGTTTGGCCGCCTCGACGTGCTCATCCAGAATGCGGCCATCTCGAATACAAAAAAACTGCCCGGCCAGTCCGTCATGGAGTACGCAAAGACGACCCGCCCGAGCAATGTGTCGCTCGATGAGATGCGCGCGGTGTGGGAGACGAATGTGTTCGGCGTTCTCGCCGTTTACCAGGCGCTGCTGCCGCTCCTGCGTGAATCACCGAACGCCCGCATCGTCAACGTGTCCAGCGGCGTTGGCTCGCTGACGGCGAACTCGGACCCGGCTTCCCCTTGGCGTTCAATCTTCGGCCCCGTCTACCCCGCGTCCAAGACAGCCCTCAACGCCTTGACCGTCGCCATGGCGATCGAGCTGGAGCCGGAGGGGATCAAGGTCAACGCCGTCTCCCCGGGCTTCACCAAGACCAACCTCAACGGCTACGCGGGTACGGAGACCCTCGAAGAGGGCGCCCGCGAGGCCGTGCGCGTTGCACTGCTCGGCCGGAACGGCCCGACAGGTACGTTCACGCGCTGGGAAAACGGAACGATCCCATGGTGATGCAGATCGCCAGGCTCGGGACACGGGAAGTGCTCAGGAAAATCACAGCCGCTATCAGGATGTCGGCCTTGGCCGAGGCGGTTTTACCACCCATCCATCAGGAATCCCCATGAAAACCGTCCTGATCACCGGATGCTCGTCCGGGTTCGGCCTGGAAACCGCCCGCTACTTCCTCGATCGCGGCTGGAAGGTCATCGCCACCATGCGGACGCCGCGCGAGGACCTTCTGCCGCGTTCCGAGCGCCTGCGCCTGCTCGCCCTCGATGTCACCGATCCTGCAAGCATTCGTCAGGCCGTGGATGCGGCGGGGCCGATTGACGTGCTGGTCAACAACGCGGGGATTGGCGTGCGGATGGCCCTTGAAGGCACTTCGATGGAAACGGCCCGTGAGGTCTTCGAGACGAACACCCTCGGTACGATGGCGATGACCCAGGCGGTGCTGCCCCAGTTCAGGCAGCGCAAGTCGGGTGTCATCGTGAACGTCACGTCGAGCGTGACCTTGCGGCCGCTGCCCCTGCTTGCCGTATACACCGCGAGCAAGGCGGCAGTGAACGCGTTCACCGAGTCTCTTGCGCTGGAACTCCGGCCATTCAATGTGCGGGTCAGCCTGGTGCTGCCGGGACGGTCTCCGGAAACCCGCTTCGGCGAAAACGCGCAGACACGCATGCAGGGCGGCATGCCCGAGGCTTACGCCGGCTTCGTGCAGAGTATCTCCGCGGGAATGACGGGGCAGTCGTCCGCGGTCACCCGGGCGCTGGACGTGGCGGAAGCGGTATGGCGAGCGGCGAACGACGCCTCATGCCCGTTTCGCCTGCCCGCCGGTGCGGACGCCGTGGCATGGGCCGAGTCCAAATGATCGATTAACCGGCGGCGAGCATCCGGCGCCGACGGCTCGGTCCCCGCTAGCAAGGGGCCTGATGCCAGGCGACAGCAACCGAACTCATCATTAACGGGATACAACGGCCAAGAACAAAAAAGGCGGCGCATAGCGCCGCCAGGAGCAAAAGCGCGTCTGCCGTGCTCAGGGGGAAACGGCAGTCACGCCTAAGAAAGTCAGCGTCTCGTAAGCGATGGCCCCGGCACTAATAACTTCTCACTGGTTCCGGGGTCGACGCCTGCTTTTCAGACCTGTCCCGCACCGGCGTTTACGGGGATCGATGTGAATGTACTGCCGATCTCTGGTCAGTTGCGCGTAGGCGTCGATCATCGGCTGATCGACAAGCACCCATTCCGAGCCTTGACGTTGCTTGCCAAGGAAATCGTCCAAACACTCTTTCTTTACCGGGATAGTCATAATCATTCTTCAAAGTCCGCGGCCGCTATTTACTATCCGATGTTCAGTGCTTCAGGGCTGCCCTGATGAAAATTCGTCGAATGTCGGGCTGGCCCAGCCGGACCCTGAATTGGCAGGTGCCGGTGGCAACGGCGTGCCACCGTAGATCACGGCGCCTGTCGCATCCTGGTAGGTCATCCAGGGAATGGTCGGCTGCTGATCCACGGCTGCCTGGCTAAAGTCGCATACGCCGTCCGGGAACAGCGCCTGCATCTGCGTCCACTGTGCATCGGTAAAAGGCTTGGTGCCGTAATTGTCGCTGCGATCCAGCGGCTTGAGCTGGCACTTGTTGCTATCCGTAGTGATGGCGTCGCCGGCCACGGTGCGCGGCGTGCCGTACACCGGGACTACCGACGCCGGACACAGCGTCGCGCTGAGCTGGGTGCCGAAGCCGTCGCTACAGCGGTCGGTAATGTCGCTGGGTTTGTCCTGCACAATTTTCTGCGCCAGCGTCGAGGCGCTCTGGTCCTGCTCCACCGCCGCCAACCAGCGGTCAATGGCGATGAGGCCGTCGACGGTGTACTTGATGTCACCGATCAGCGGGATCGGCCCACCCCATATCACCTGGTTGGCGTGACTGCCGTGAGCGCGGTCCAGCCGCCCGCGGATAGCGAAGGTGCGGTAGGTGTCGTGCGCGATTCCCGGATTGAAGCCGATGCCATCGATGATGGCGACCTGGTTGAGATAAGTCGTCTCGTTGATCGAGCCGCTGCGATAGGCGTTGGCCAGCGCCGGCTCGTCAGCACTGAAACGCTGCGCGGTGGGTAGGATATCGATGGTCCAGCCGCCGATCTTCTGATTCAGATCGAGGAACTGCGCCGGCCCAATCTGTCCCTGCTGCAGCGCGGCCAGGCCGTACTGCACGCCGACGTTGTCGAAGGCCACACCGGCGAAGCCGTGCCCCAGCGCCTGTTCCTGCGGTCCCCACACCGCGGGCAGGCGCGGGCCGAAGATGTTGATATTGAAATCGGGAATGCCGCAGCGCGTGCCGCCCGGGTTGGTCTGCGCGTTGTAGAGCTGCGACTTGCTGATATCGATGCAGTCATAGGTGGGGAGGATGGCGTCGAAGAAGCCGAGGACCGAGGTAAAAGCGTCAAGCGGCGAAGCGTCGCCGTAGACTGGAGCGAACTGCCCGGGCAACCACGCAATGCCGCTTCCCCATTTCGATCGATCATTGAAATAAGTTTGTAGCAGCTCGTAGTCGCCCACCTGCGTCGTGCTGGTCCAGGTATCCGGGAAAGAGCAGGTCGGCAGCAGACCCTGATACACGCCGGGGTAGGCATTGGCCACCCACTGCTGCGTCAGCGAACCGCCGGAACAACCGGTGCCGATGGTGTAGCGCAGCTCACCGTATTCCTCGATCAAGTGCTCCTTGGCCATGATCAGCGACTCGGCCTGCAGCGCGATGTTGCAATCCTGGCCATTGTTGTCGAGCGCAGTGGACATCACCGCGAAGCCGCGCCCTAGCGCCACCACATAGCTTTCCGGCAGCACCACGCTCGGCAGGTATTGGGTGATTTCGGACAGGGTGCCGGCGTAATCGTCCAGCGGAGCCGCGGTGACGCCGTAGGTCTGGCCACAACCGCCGCCGTGGGTGATCAGCAGCTTGTGGTTCCACTGCTGCTGCGGCGCCCATGGCTGCCAGTCCTGGCCAGGCTGGAACAGGGTCAGGATGACGTATTGGTTTCGGTCCTGGTAGCCGGTTTCCACGCGCACGATGAAGGGTACGGTAACGCCCTGGTCGGTGGTGGTCTTGGCCACGTCCCCAGCCGGCTTGGATGGGTCGTAAGGCTGCAGGCCGGTGCTCAACGGGTTGGTGGGCTGGTATTCGTAGGTATAGATCGGCGCCTGATTGCACTGCGCATCCTCCGCGCCCTGCTGGCAGGTCCAGGGCTGCAGCTGGGGGCCGAAGAATACCGGTCCGCCCTGCGGATGGTTGATGAGGGTGACGCTGGAATCGGAAGCGCCGGGAACCTGGGCGGTCAAAGTGTTGCTGCCATCGGCCAGACCGGTCACCACGCCCATGTAGCGACCATTGGCGCGCAGGCCGAACTCGGACGTGACGTCCTGGCCGTTGAGCGTCATCGCAACGCCCGAGGCTGCTGCCGCGGCGGGCAGCACCACTTCGACCAAGGCATCGCCGCCGCTGATCAGGTCGGCCCGGTTGGAAAGTACCTTGATGAGAGCGGGAGGACCGCTCCCGCCGGAAACTGAAGAGCTGCTGCCGCAGCCGGAAAGCAATGCTCCACCGCAGAGCACCACAAGGAATATTGCGTTTTTCAAATGAACTCCCCCAGCGCTGCATGCGGCGAATCCGCTCGTGCGACGCTCTGTCTTGACCAACATAACCATCCCATCAAGTCGGTTTTAAAGCATTTTGCCCCTGACTTGGGCTCCTCAGCTGGCTTGCAACTGTGCCTGCGGCACAAGCTGCAGGTATTGACATAAAAGCCAAAATGATTGAGAAATCACGCAAACGGAGCGGGCGCGTGAGGCAGGCAACAAACGACAATCAAACAATCCCCCAGCGCTTTCTCAGAGCGCTACCGGATTATTTGCGCAGTCGCGGCCTGGATGCCGAACACCTGATTGCGGATGGCCTGCGAAAAGCGGCCGAGAGTCGCGATACAAACGGCGATGCAGGACCTTGGGCCGCACTGTTCGGCCACCTGATCGAAAGCACCGGCGATACGGAGTTGCCCTTGAAGTTCGCCGAGACAATACGTCCCCGCGACTACGGACTCTTGGGGCATGTAGCAATGAACTGCCAAACGCTCGGCCAGGCAATGCAGCTGTTGGAGCGCTATGTACGTCTGGTTGCCAGCACCAACGAAGTAAAAGTGTTGTTGCATGATGGCGTTGTCGAGATCCGTTGGCTACCGCTGCCGCATGCTTCCTCGCCGTTGTACGAACAAATCGGGCTGGCGGTCTGGGCCAGCTTTGGCCGGCAACTGACTGCGAGGCCGGAGATGCGCATGGAAGCCTATTTCCGCTGCCCCTGTCCCAAGGACGATTCGGCCTATCGCCGTATTTTTGGCGGCCCAGTCCATTTCAGTCAGGACATGAGCAAGTTGATCGGACCGGCCGAGTATTTTGCGCTGCCGGTTGTCACCGGCGATCCGGAAATCCATCGGGTATTACTTGAGCGAGCCGACACCTTGATGAAGGAGTTCGGCAACGAGCCGGACTTCGTGCGCCGCCTCAGGGCAGCCATCTACGCCCAACTGACCTGCTACGGCGGGTCGCTCAAGCAGGTCGCCTGCATTTACGATTGTTCGCCGCGCACACTGCAAAACCGGCTGCAGGAATACGGCCTCAATTACCAGGAACTGCTCGATGATGTGCGACATCGCGCTGCCAAACATTACTTGCGTAATCCCGAGTTGACCCTGGCAGAAATTGCGTTTTTTCTGGGCTACTCCGAGCAAAGTCCTTTTCAGAGCGCGTTCAAGCGCTGGACTGGCATCACCCCTGGCCAGTACCGCAAGGCTGCGCTATCCATGACGCCGCCGCTCCGATCTTCACGCGGATCGGTTGAGCGTGCCTAGGGGAGTGTGAACGCGGCAGAACAAAAGCTGTGGCTAGACCGGGGCACATACCGAGAAAATGCCGCAGGCGCTGACATGCGTCGACTATTCGAGTAAAAGTACGTCTTCGGGGGTTGCCTACGACGTCACCCTGAACGCAAACGCACTCTGGCCCCTCGTCGCCGCCTGCTGATTGCCGCTGGCCGGCATGGTGATGACCAGAGACGAGCCGCTTTGAGTGTATTGCAACGGCTTGCCGTCGGAGCGGAGCAGTACGATCTGTGTCTGCGCCGTCACTGGCGCCAGGGCATTGGCAAGTCCACTGGCAAAATCAGCCCAAGGAGAAATGAACGGCGCGGAACCCTTTGGGTGAGGGTCGAGATGGAATTGCACTGCTTGAAGACGGACGCTCGCCAGCGTCCAACGGCTTGGCGGCGCCTGGCAGTGGCCCGGCGCCGACGCTCAGGTAGCGGCGCGCCCGCGCAGCCGGCCCAGGAAACCCATCACCCGGGTGGCCACGGACAGTTCTTCCGGCTGGCGGATTTTCTCCACGGCGTGGCGGCTGCGCAGGCCGGGGGAGGACTTGAGCATGCGGTGGTGGCGCAGCGCCGAGGCGATGTTCATGCCCAGCGGGCCGGGCCGCGCCGGCTTGGGCAGCAGGCGGTAGATCTGGCCCTGGTTGATCAGGCTGATCAGCACGCCGGTGTCCTGGAACGGCGTCATGACGATGGTCACCACTTCCGGGTATTGCGCCTTGAGCAGTTTCAGCGCGGCGGTCAGGCTTTCGCCCTGCACCACCAGCTCCGACACGATCACGCCCACCGGGTATTTCTCCAGGTGATCGAAGGCCTGGTCCAGGTTCCTGGCCCAGTGCACCGGCTGGCTGGGACCGACGATGCCCTGCACCGTGCGGAACACCTCGGCGTCGTCCTCGATCACCAGGATGCCTTCGGCGGAGCTGGGCGAGAGCGGCACCATTTCCGCGGCGATGACCGCGCGCGCGGCGGTCACCGGCGCGGTCTCGGCCGCCGGCGCGGCGAACAGGGTGGCGGCGATCTGCGCCGCCTGGTCGACGGTGCTGCGCAGCTCGGCGGCGTCCCAGGGTTTGTTGACGTAGCGGAAGATCTCGCCTTCGTTGACTGAGGCCACGATGGCGTCCAGCTCTGAGTAGCCGGTGAGCAGGATGCGCATGGTGTTGGGGCTGCGCTCCTTCACCTCGCGCAGCAGGTCGGCGCCGCGCATGACCGGCATCTTCTGGTCGCTGACGATGACCTGCACCTGGGTGCGCCCGATGATCTCCAGGGCTTCGCGCGCGTCGGTGGTGGTATGCAGCTGGTACTGGCCGCGGAACAGCATCGCCAGCGAGCGCAGGATGCGCTCCTCGTCGTCGACCAGCAGCAACACCGGCTTGTGCGGAATCATGGCAGTCTCGTTAGGCGGCGCGGGCCGCGTCTGGCGCTTGCATGGTGGGTTGAGAGGTGAGCGGCAGGCTGATGACGAAGCGGGTGCCCTTGCCGAGCACCGAGGCGACCTGGATGGTACCGCCGTGGGCCTGCACGATCTGGTAGCTGATCGACAGGCCCAGGCCGGTGCCCTGGCCGACCGGCTTGGTGGTGAAGAAGGGATCGAACACCTTCTGTAGATGTTCCTGGGCGATGCCCTTGCCGTTGTCCTGGATGCTGACCCGCACCCAGCCGCCGTCCGCTTCGGTCTTCAGCAGCAGCCGGCCCTGATCGTGCTCGATCGCCTGGGCGGCATTGCTCATGATGTTGAGCAGCACCTGGTTGATCTGCGACGGCGAGCAGGCCACGCGCGGGATCTCGCCGTAGCGCTTGATCACCTCGACCTTGTTCTTCAGCACGTTGTTGGCGATCACCAGGGTCTGGTCGAGGCAGTCGTTGAGGCTGACCTCCGCCACCTTGGCCGCGTCGAGGCGGCTGAAGTTGCGCAGGTTGATGACCAGGTCCTTGATGGTGTCGACGCCGAACAGGGTGTCGCCGAACAGCGCCTCGGTGTCTTCCAGCAGGCGGCTGTCGTGCAGGTCGTGCGTTTCCGCGCTGAGCTTGAACAGCAGCTGGCTCAGCGCCTGCTCCTCGGCGGCTTCGTCGGTGAGCATGTGCACCAGTTTCTCGTGCTCGCCCAGTAGCTCGCGCATCTGCGCGAATACGCCCTGCACCATCTCGACGTTGTTGCGCACATAGCCCAGCGGGGTGTTGATCTCGTGCGCCACGCCCGCCACCATCTGGCCCAGCGAGGCCATCTTTTCCGACTGCACCAGGGCCGCCTGCGAGGACTGCAGCTGGCCATAGGCCACGCTCAGCTGCTGCGCGTTCTGCGCCACCCGCGCCTGCATCGCGCCGAGCAGGTCGATCACCACGCCCATACCGCTGTAGCGGCCCTCGCGGGTGATCAGGAAATCCTCGCTGATCGGGCTGCCGATGTTGGCGGCGACGTATTGCGCGGCCTGTTCCAGCGACAGGTCGTCGGCCACCAGCAGCGGCTTGCGGCTCATCACCTCGGCCACCGGGCGGTTGCCGTACAGCTCGCGGCCGAAGCGCAGCATGAAGATGTCGGTCAGCTGGTTGCGGCTGACCGTGCCCAGCGGCACGCCGCGATCCACCACCGGTAGGCACAACAGGCCGGCATATTCGCGGCGCTGGATGATGTCGGCCACCTCCTGCACGGTGGTGGCCGGCGTGATCGGCGCCACGCTGCGGCGCAGGGACGCAAGATCGGCGGCGGGGGCAGGCGCCGCCGCCGCGGGTTGGGAAGCTTCGGGGCTCATGACCGATGCAAGTTACGCCGCCGCCGTGAAGCCTTCATTGCACTCCAGGCCGGCGGGGGGCGGGATGCGGCCGCCGGCCGCCTTGCAATCAGCGCCGACCTTGCCATCATGTGTCCGGGCATCAGCGGATTAGCAGCGCCATGATCACCACCCGTCTTGCGGACCAGCGCGGCCATGCCGAGCGCGGCTGGCTGGACAGCTGGCACAGCTTTTCCTTCGGCGACTATCACGAGCCGCAGTGGATGGGCTACGGCGAGCTGCGCGTCATCAACGAGGACCGGGTGGTGCCCGGGGCCGGCTTTCCGCCGCATTCGCATAGCGACATGGAGATCATCTCCTATGTGCTGGAAGGCGGCCTGCGCCATCGCGACTCCACCGGCGGCGGCTCGGTGATCCGCCACGGCGAGGTGCAGCTGATGAGCGCCGGGCGCGGCATCTCGCACAGCGAGATGAACGACTCGACCAGCGAGCCGGTGCATTTCCTGCAGATCTGGATCGTGCCGGGCAAGCGCGGCGTGGCGCCGGGCTACCAGCAGAAGCCGCTGGACGCGGCGGCGCTGCGCGCCGGCTTCAGCAAGGTCATTGCCCCGGAAGGCGAGGCGGCGCCGTTCCGCCTGTACCAGGACGCGCGCCTGTTCATCGCCTGGCCGGCCGCCGGACAGGCCCTGCGCCAGCCGCTGGCGGATGGCCGCAGACACTATCTGCACATCGCCAAGGGAGCGATCCAGGTCGGCCGCCTGACGCTGCGGGCGGGTGACGCGGCAATGCTGGAAAGCGAATCAATACTGGAACTTACAGCGGAAATCGAGTCCGAGCTGCTGCTTTTCGAGTTGCCTGGGGAGTAGCCTGATCCGCCCCGCGGATGCAGCCCCCGGGGGGCTCTGGTAGCATCCGCGCGCTGTCGAAAAACCGTTGAAAGGCTCCTGTGATGACTACCGTTACCGAAAACCTGCGGATTGCCTCGATCCGCGCCGTGTCCACGCCCGCCCAGGTACAGGTCGAATTGCCCCTGTCCGAGGCCGCCGCCCAGACCACCGTGAGCGCGCGCCGCGAGATCCAGCAGATCCTGCAGGGCAGCGACGACCGCCTGCTGGTCATTGTCGGCCCCTGCTCGATCCACGATCCCGCCGCCGCCCTGGACTACGCCGCCCGGCTCAAGCCGCTGCGCGATCAGCTCGGCAAGCAGCTGCAGATCGTGATGCGCGTGTATTTCGAAAAGCCGCGCACCACCGTGGGCTGGAAGGGCCTGATCAACGACCCCGGCCTCGACGACAGCTACGACATCGACCGCGGCCTGCGCGTCGCGCGCAAGCTGCTGCTGGATCTCAACGACCGCGGCATCCCCGCCGGCGTCGAATTCCTCGACATCCTGACCCCGCAATACATCGCCGACCTGGTCAGCTGGGGCGCCATCGGCGCCCGCACCACCGAGTCGCAGCTGCACCGCGAAATGGCCAGCGGCCTGTCCTGCCCGGTGGGCTTCAAGAACGGCACCGACGGCAGCGTCAAGGTCGCGGTGGACGCGGTGCAATCGGCGCGCAATCCGCACCGCTTCCTGTCGCTGACCCGCACCGGCGAGACGGCGATTTTCGAAACCCGCGGCAATGCCGACACCCATATCATCCTGCGCGGCGGCAGCACCGGCACCAATTACGACGCCAAGTCGGTGGAAGCGGCCTGCGCGGCGCTGGGCAAGGCCGGTATGCAGCCCCAGGTGATGATCGACTTCAGCCACGCCAACAGCCAGAAGCAGCACAAGCGCCAGCTGGCGGTGGCGCAGGATGTCGGCCACCAGATCGCCGGCGGCGACAACCGCATCATCGGCGTGATGGTGGAAAGCCACCTGGTCGAAGGCCGCCAGGAAATCGGGCCGCGCGACCAGATGGTCTACGGCCAGAGCGTCACCGACGCCTGTATCCACTGGGACGACACCGTGGAACTGCTGCGCGGCCTGGCCGGCAGCGTGGCGCAGCGGCAGGCGCGGCTGGCCAAGTCGGCGTGATGCAGCAGTTTCCAGTAAAAACAGTTTCCAGTTTCCAGAGCAGCCAAAAGCCGGAGTAGATGAATCTTGCTTCTTTCTGGCTGGCGCTTCTTTCTGGAAACCGGCAACTGGAAACTGGAAACTGGAAACTGCTTCAAGTCACCGGCATCGCCCTGCGCTCGGCAAAATTGATCGCCCCACGCACCACCCGGTAGATGTACCAGATGCCTGCCGCCACGTAGCCCAGCCAGGCCACCGGGATCAGCACGATGGTGAACATCAGCAGGGTCGATACCGCGGTCCACAGCAGGCTGTACCAGAAGGTGCGCAGCAGCCAGCGGTGGTGGCTGCGCAGGAATTCATTGCCGGTTTCATTCACCTTGAGGTGATTGATGATCACCCCCGCCACGGCGGCAAGGCCGCCGGTGAACGGCGTTACGCCGTACAGGATGTAAGCGATCAGCAGGGTGCTGCGCTCGCTTTCGCTGGGTTCGGCGGACGGGACGATGGCGCTGTCGCTCATGCTGGGACTCCGCAGGATGCCGGAAAGCCCAGTTTAGCTGCCGTCCTGCGCTTTGCTGACACTTTTCGGTCTAAAAAGGGCGATTTGTGACGCACCGCATTGTTGCTCGCGCCCAATTGGCCGCCTTGTGCGCTGGTGCGCATCTTGCTCTATAACTTTCAGTACTATGCACCACATAAAGCGCCGGACGCACCGGACTCAGGGGATTTCGATGTTTTTTCAGTCAATTGGCCGATCTGTTCGTAAAGCGATTCCGGGCGGCTTGCGCCGCGCCGGCCTGGTTCTGGCGCTGAGCGTCGCCGTGGCGGCACCGGCCGCCAGCGCGGGTGACGGCAGCGGCTTGTCGCAGATCATCGCCGAAACCATCGCCGCCCTGCAGGCGTCCGGGCAGAAAACCCAGGCGGCGATCATGCAGATCGAGGCCCAGACCGAGGCGGCGCTGGGCAAGATCATCGGCCAGTCCGGCGGCAGCCTCGGCGGGGCCCTGCAGGAGACCATCGACAACCTCTCCCTGGTCCTGCAGGAAGCCAACTCGAGCTACCTGGCTCCGACGACCGGCACCACCAGCTTCAGCGCCAACATCACCGTCGGCGGCACCGTGCGCACCTACTACGTGGTGCGGCCGCAACCGGCGACGCAGAACGCGCCCATGCTGATCCTGATGCACGCCCATGGCATCACACCGCAGACCATGGCCAACCTGGCCCGCGCCGGCCGTCTGGCGCAGGACTATGGCGTGTGGGTGTTCCTGCCCGAGGGCGAGAATCAGACCTGGAACGAAGATCCGTCCTCGTCCAGCAAGGTCGACGACGTCGGCTTCATTTCCGCCATGATCGACGCCGCCGTCAGCCAGTACGGCATCGACCAGAAGCGTGTCTACGCCGCGGGCTATTCCGCCGGCGGCTTCATGGCCGAGCGCCTGGGCTGCCAGCTGTCGCAGAAGATCGCGGGTTTCGTCGCGGTCTCCGCAACCCTGCGCGACTCCCTGGACACCGCCAGCGAATGCACGCCGACCCATGCGATGCCGGTGGCCTTCATGGACGGCACCTCGGACTTCGTGGTGCCTTACAAGGGCGAGCCCACGCTGCAGTCCGCCGCCGCCGCTACCGCCTTCTGGGCGGTGCGGAACGCCTGCGTTGCCAATCAAAGCACCACCACCACGCTGCCGCAGCTGGTCAAGGACGGCACCACGGTGGCGCTGACCCGGTTCACCGAGTGCCCGGCGGGCGCTGCCGCCGCGCTGTACACCATCAACGGCGGCGGCCACACCTGGCCGGACTCGCCGGACAGCATCTATACCTCCTACCTCGGCACCACCACCCAGAATCTCGACGCCACCATCGCCCTGTGGCAGTTCCTGACGCCGTACTCGCTGCCGTAAGCCACGCCGCTTGGAGCATTTTTGATTTAAGTGCATACAAGTTTTCCCCTCTCCCGCTTGCGGGAGAGGGTGGCCCGAAGGGCCGGGAGAGGGGCTGTGAAGCCGGGAAAGGCCCCTCTCCCCTAACCCCTCTCCCGCAAGCGGGAGAGGGGAATTGCATGTCGCTATGGTAAAGATGCTCTGAAGCCGGAAACAAAAAAGGGGCCGATCGCAAGATCGGCCCCTTTTTTGTTCCGCACTCTTTCCTACCAGTGTTCTCCTTTAAACACGTTGGCGAACACCACCTGTTCCAGCGTCGGCTTCGGCGTCGGCGCATCCTTGTCCTTGCCGCCCTTGGCGGCGCCGGACGAGGGGAACAACTGGAAACCCTTGGACAGGATGTAGTCGTTGACCTTGGGCCACAGCGCGTAGCTGACCGAGGCCGCCGTGCCGAGCGTGGTGGCGATGCTCTTCGGCCGCTCCATCACGGCCTTGATCACGGTGTCGGCGGCGTCGTCCGGCGACCAGGTGGGGATGTAGCTGTAGATCTTGGTCGGCGCGATCATCGGCGTGCGCACCAGCGGCATGTAGATCGCCGTGGTGTGGATGTTCTTCGCCTTGATCTCGGCCGAGAGGCAGCGGGTGAAGGCATCCAGCGCCGCCTTGCTGGCGACATAGGCGGAGAAGCGCGCCGCGTTGGCCAGCACGCCGATCGAGCTGATGTTGATGATGTGGCCGCTCTTGCGATGCAGCATGCCCGGCAGCAGCGCCATGATCAGGCGCACCGAGCCGAAGTAATTCAGCTGCATGGTGCGCTCGAAATCGTGGAAGCGGTCGTAGGACTCGTTCACGGCGCGGCGGATGGAGCGGCCGGCGTTGTTGATCAGCACGTCGACATGGCCGAAGTCCTTCAGCACCGCCGCCGCCATCTCGTCGATCGCCTTGAGATCATTCAGATCGCAGGGGTACACGAAGGCCTCGCCGCCGATGGTCTCGATGATCTTCTGCGTCTCCTCCAGCTTTTCCCGGGTGCGCGCCACCAGGATCACCTTGGCGCCGGCCGCGGCCAGCTTCTTGGCGGTGGTGAAGCCGATGCCTGACGAGGCACCGGTGATCAGCACGATCTTGCCGGCCAGACGGCGCACCAGCTGCGGCGAGGCCTTGTAGCTGAGGTTGAGGTACTGGTCCCAGTAATTCCACAGCACCGAAGCGTAGTCGGCGATGTCCGGGCACTTGATGTGCGTGCCGCGCAGCGCCGCGCGGGCGTTCTTGTCGTCGAACACGGTGCGGCTGGTGGCATAGCCCAGCACCGAGAGCGGCACGCCGATGGTCTTGGACAGCTGCTTCTTCACCGATTCCGGCACGGCGTCGCCGATGCGGCCGCTGAGCGCGCGCAGCGCGCGCGGCAGCGTCGGCACTTCCATTTTCTTGGCGAATTCCGGGCCATGCGCGGCGGCGAGGAAGGCGCCGAGCATGTCGCCCACGGTGGGCGAGTGCGACTGGATCAGACAGAAGCATTCGCCGTCGAGGCCGTCCTTGTGGGCGATGGCCTCCATCGCCGCGACGACGTAGTCCACCGGCACGATCGGCACGCGGCCGCCCTCGATGCCGAGCAGCGGCACCCATTTGGGCAGGCGGTAGCTGATTTTCTGGATGGCCTTGAAGAAGTAGTAGGGACCGTCGATCTTGTCGATCTCGCCGGTCTGCGAGGAGCCGACCACCGCGCCCGGGCGGTAGACGCGGAACGGCACCCTGGCCTCTTCGCGCACGATCTTCTCGGCCTGGAACTTGGTGCGGAAGTAGGGATGCTTGACCGGCTGGCCCTCGTCGAACATGTCCTCGGTGAACTTGCCGACGTAGTCGCCGCCGGCCACCGCCACCGAGCTCATGTGGTGCAGCCGCACCTTGCCGCCCAGTTCGTTGACGAAATCGACGACGTTGCGGGTGCCTTCGGTGTTGACGCGGTCGGCGGTGGCGTCGTCCATGTTCATGTCATAGACGGCGGCCAGGTGGAACACGTGGTCGATCTTGCCCTTGAGCTTCTTCGCCTCGGCCGCATCGACCAGGCCGGGGACGGTGATGTCGCCATACAGCGGGATCAGCTTGTCGCCATGCTCGCCGACGCGCTCCACCAGCAGGTCGAATTTCTCCTGCGAGGATTCGCGTACCAGGATGTAGACCTTGGCATCCTCGCGCGCCGCCAGCCGATCAACCAGGAAGCGCCCGATAAAGCCGGTAGCGCCGGTGACGAAGTAATTCATTGGTTCTGCTCCTAGGCCTGTATTTTTTCGATTATCAAGCTCTGCCGACTCAGGCCGGCACCCTATCTCGCCCCGACAAACTAGCATATCCGCGTAAAAACGCAGCCTTTGCCGGGGGAGTTTTTTGCGGGATTGACGCCGTCGGGAATTGCTTGCCTGGGCAAAATTCCGCTTGGGGCGGGACTGGTCCTATTTCGACCCGTGCCCGGTGAAACTGTCCATGGTCTTGTAGACCCCGAAGATGTGCCGCGCCACCCAGTCGAACACGCGTACCGGCAGCAGGCCGCGCAGGGCGCTGGAGCAATACACCGTCCAGGGCATGATCAGGCGCGGCCGGCCCACCTTCATCGCCGCCCACACGCGGTCGGTGACGTACTGCGGGGTGAGGATGGGGGTGAACAGCATGGTCCTGGCGCCTTCGAACATGCCGGTGGAGATATAGGTCGGATTGACCGTGGTAACGCGCACATGCGGATGCCCCGCCTGCTCCAGTTCCAGGCGCAGCGAATCGCTCCAGCCGGTGCAGCTCCACTTGCTGGCGCAGTACACGCTCATGCGCGGATTGGAGATCAGCCCGGCGGCGGAGGCGATATTCACCACGCGCTGCTCGCTGCCGCGCTTGGCGATCATCGCCGGCAGGAACTCGCGCGCGATATACATCGGCGCCAGGGCATTGATCGACATGGTGAGCGCGATGTCCTTGAGCGGATCGTGTTCCCAGAAGTACTTGCCGCGCACGATGCCGGCGTTGTTGAACAGGATGTCCGGGTCGCCGATCTCGCTGCGCACCTGCGCCGCCGCCGCGGTGATGGCCTCCAGTTTCGATACGTCGACGACATAGGTATGCACCTTGCCGCCGGCCGCTTTCAGCTCGGCGCCGGTCTTCTCCAGCTCGGCCTGGTTGATGTCCCACAGGATGATGGCGGCGGCGCCTTCGCGGGCGGCGAGCTGGGCGTAGATCCTGCCCATGCCCATGGCCGCACCCGTGATCAATACCTTCTTGCCGGCTACGTTCTGCATGGTCCTGCCCCGGGGGAGATTCAATAAGGATGGTGCGATGCAGTATAGGACCTGCCGCCGTCCCGCTGACTGGCCGTGGCGACAGTGGAAAAAGCCGCGCCATGAACACCTGTCATCCTGAGCGCAGCGAAGGATCTGGCCTGATCCCTTGCTGCACCAGGCAATAGCGAGCAAGAGTAGGGTGGGTGGAGCGCAGCGCAACCCACCATTGGCGCAGCGGTGGGCTACGCGCCTGCGGCGCTCCACCCACCCTACGTTGATGTAGGTCGGGCTTTAGCCCGACGCGTTGCTTTGTTGCCCTGTCGCCCTGAAGGGCGACCTACGCGGAGGCGGGGGGCGCGTAGTCTTCGATGAACCCTGCCGGAAGATGCGGCCGCAGGCCGGCGAGCCGCTGTTCCAGCTCGGCGGGGGCATAGGGGCGCGGCGGATGGCGCCCCCACACCGGCGCCGGCCAGGCCGGATCGCCGGCGTGGCGCACGATGTGATGCAGATGCAGCTGCGGCACCATATTGCCCAGTGCCGCCAGATTGAGCTTGTCGCCGTGGAACGCCGTCATCAGTGCTCGAGATAACGTCACCGATTCGCGCAGCAGCAGCGCCTGATCGGCTTCGTCGAGCTGATAGATCTCGCGCAGGTCCGGGCGCTGCGGCACCAGGATGAACCAGGGATACTGCGCGTCGTTCATCAGCAGCAGCAGGCCCAGCTCGAAGTGGCCGAGCCGGTGGCAGTCCTGCGCCAGCTGCGGATGCAGCGCGAAACTCATGCGCGCGGCGCGAGTCGCGTGGAGGGGCCCCTTGCGTTGCATGGGGATCCTGGCGTCGCGAGTCGGCTCATGCGGGCTTGCCTTCCTTCAGCGATACCACTGCCACGGTCAGGCGCGAGATGCACACCAGCCGCTGCTGCTCGTCCTCGATGCGGATTTCCCACACCTGGGTAGCGCGGCCCACATGCAGCGGCCGCGCGGTGCCGGTAACCATGCCCTGGGTGACGCCGCGGATATGGTTGGCGTTGATTTCCAGGCCGACGGTGAAGACCTGCTTCGGATCGGTGCACAGGCTGGCGGCGATGCTGCCCAGTTCCTCGGCCAGCACGCAGGAGGCGCCGCCATGCAGGCGCCCGTAGGGCTGCCGGGTGCGCCCGTCCACCGGCATGGTGCCGCGCAGGTAGTCCTCGCCGATCTCGGTGACACGCAGGCCGATATGCTCGGCCATGGTGCCGGGAATGGGGAAGCGCGGGTCTTCCGCGACGGGACCGAGGGTCACGGCTTGTTTCCAGATGGCCATTGGCGGACTGTTGTTGGGGATTTGCAGGAAGTCTAGCGCAAGCCCGCAACGCATCGTCCGGACCACTCCGTTAAACTCCGCCCATCTAGAACCGGATTTTTCGCCCCTGTATGGCCCGCACCGCCCTTATTGCCGGCAGCACCGGCCTCATCGGCAGCCTGTTGCTGCCCAAGCTGCTGGCCAGCCCCGCATACGAGCGTGTCGTCGCCGTCACCCGCCGTCCGCTGGATCTGTCGCACCCCAAGCTGGGCAATCCGACCAGCGACTTCGAGCATCTCGGCCAACTGGGCGCGCAGCTCGCGGTGGACGATGTGTATTGCTGCCTGGGCACCACCACCGCCAAGGCCGGCGGGCAGGCCGGGCTGGAGCGCGTCGACTACCACATGGTGCTGGACCTGGCGCGCGCCGCGCGCGCCGCCGGCGCCACGCAGTTCCTGGTGGTGTCCGCGGTCGGCGCCTCGCTGCGCGGCCCCGCCTTCTATTCGCGCGTCAAGGGGCGCATGGAGCGCAGCGTGGCCGAAGCGGGTTATGCCACGGTGCACATCCTGCGGCCCTCGCTGCTGCTCGGCGCGCGCCGGGAGTCGCGGCTGGCCGAGGACATCGCGCAGAAGCTGTCGCCCCTGCTGTCGCCGCTGTTCAGCGGCCGGCTGAGTCAATATCGTCCGGTGCAGGCTGAAGAAGTAGCCGCGGCAATGCTGACGTTGGCGCTGCGCCCGGCGACGGGCGTGCATATCCACCACTATCCGTTCCTCGACTAGAAAGTAGGATAATCCGATGGCCGCTCCGGCAGGTGAGGCACACGGTACCCAGCTGCTGGTCGAGTTGTTCGTCATGCTCGGCGGCGCCAAGCTGCTGGCGGAGATCTTCGCCTGGTTGCGTCAGCCCACGGTGGTCGGCGAGATTCTTGCCGGCGTGCTGATCGGTCCGCAGGTGCTGCACTTGGTCGCCCCCTCCGAGACTTCGCACGTGCTGGCGGAGCTGGGCGTGATCTTCCTGCTGTTCAACGTCGGGTTGGAAACCAAGCCTTCGTCCATCTTCAAGGTCGGCCGCACGGCATTGCTGGTGGCGGTGCTCGGCGTGGTGGTGCCGATGGTCTGCGGCTATTTGCTGATGATGGCGTGGGACGGCAACAAGATCGAAGCGCTGTTCATCGGCACCGCCATGGTCGCCACCAGCGTCGGCATCACCGCGCGCGTGCTGGCCGACATGGGCCTGCTCGATTCCACCGCCGCGCGCATCATCCTCGGCGCCGCGGTGATCGACGACATCCTCGGCCTGCTGGTGCTGGCCGCCGTGGCCAGCGCCGCGCAGGGCAGCGTTAATGTCGTTGAAATCGCCACCACCGCGCTGCTCGCGCTCGGCTTCGTCGCCGCCATCACCTTCCTCGGCGCGCCAGCGCTGACCCGCGCCGCGCCGCACTTCCGCCGCCTGCGCGCCGGCAACGAGTTCTTCGTCGTCGCCATCCTGCTCTGCTTCGGGCTGGCCCTGGCCGCGACCTATATCGGCGTCGCGGCCATCATCGGCGCCTTTCTCGCCGGCATGGCGCTGGCCGAGGCGGTGGAGGGTGAGCACGACACGCATCAGCAGGTGCGCGGCGCCACCGAATTCCTGGTGCCGTTCTTCCTGGTCAACATCGGCATGCAGCTCGATCTGGGCGTATTCACCAACCGGCAAACCCTGTTGCTGGCCCTGGTCATGACCCTGGTGGCGGTGCTGACCAAGCTGGTCGGCTGCGGCCTCGGCGCCTGGGGCCTGGGGCTGCGCGGCGCGGCGCAGGTCGGGGTGGGGATGGTGCCGCGCGGCGAAGTGGGTATCGTCGTGGCCCAGATCGGGCTTGGGGTGGGAGTGATCACCGAGTCGCTGTTCGGGGCGGTGCTGTTCATGGCCTGTGCTACGACGTTGATTGCGCCGCCGCTGATCCGGCCGTTGTTTGCGGGGCAGAAGGTCTAGAAAGCGATTGCATCCATCTGCGTCATCCCCGCGCAGGGCGGCCCCGACACGGTGTCCGGAACGGTGGGTGCGGGAGGGACCGCAGCGCCTGCGATTTGCTGTACTGCCGCGGGGCCGCACACGCCTGCTCCCGCACCCACGCTGACGCGGTACCGTGTCGCAGGCGCGATCCAGTTCTGGCTGTACGCGCCGCAACCACCCCTCCCCCTAGCCCCCTCCCGCAAGGGGAGGGGGGATTAAAGGCAGCATTTGTGGCCCGGATGTAGCGGAGCGGAATCCGGGAACTTCCGCTTGACTTGTTAGTGGCGCTGCCGCCCAATTTTGATCATCTTGACCTGTTTGAGCCCCCCATGAAAACAGCGACTGTCGCAGAAGCCAAAGCACAACTGTCCGAGCTGATCGGAGAAGTCGCTCACGCCGGGCGCAGTGTGCTAATTACCAAAGGCGGGCGGCCGATGGCAAAGCTGGTTCCGGTAGATGCTCCTCTCCGTTCACATCCCGCAAAGGTGAAAGGTTGGTTGGACAAGGACGATCCGTTCTTCGAAGCGGTGGATGACATCGTCGCGGAACGCGCGCAGCGCAAGTCGCGCCCGGTCGATTTCTGAGGTGAGCTGTTACCTGCTCGATACCAGCCGATTGCGCCGCCGCTGATTCGCCCGTTGTTTGCGGTGAGGAGTGAGAAGAGAAGCTTGTCTCCTCACTCCTCACGTTAGATGTCGCCCAGCAATGCCTTGACCCGATCATGATAGCTGCGCGACAGCGTCAGCTCGGTGCCGTCCTTGAGCAGCACGCACTGGTCGGCATTGAACAGCGGCGTCAGCTCCCGCACCCGGTCGAGGTTGACGATGGTGGAGCGGTGGATGCGCACGAAGCGCTGCGGATCGAGTTGCTGCTCGAAGGCATTCATGGTTTCGCGGATCAGGTGCAGCTCATCGCCGACATGCAGGCTCAGGTAGTTGCCCTCGGCGCCGATCCAGTCGATATCGTCCACGCTGACCACGCGAGTGCGCCCGCGCGTCTTCACCGCCACCCGGCGCAGCCAGTGCGCTTCCGGCCGCAGCTGCGCCAGCAGGGCGTCGAAGCGGGTATCGAGGCTGTGCTGGCCGCGATGGCGCAGCTGCTCCCGCGCCCGTTGCAGCGCGCTTTCAAAGCGCTCGCTGTCGAAGGGTTTGAGCAGGTAGTCGAGCGCATGCACCTCGAAGGCGCGCAAGGCGTGCTCGTCGTGCGCGGTGACGAACATGATGGCCGGCCGCGACGCCGGCTCCAGCGCGGCGATCACGCCGAAGCCGTCGATTTCCGGCATCTGCACATCGAGAAACACCAGGTCGGGGCGCAGGCTCTTGATGCTGCCGATGGCCGAGGCGCCGTCGCCGCATTCGCCGATGATTTCGAAATCATCGGCCTGCTCCAGGTGACGGCGCAGGCGCCGCCGTGCCGGCGGCATGTCATCGACGATGAGGGTGCGGATCGCTGGCATGGTCTTCAGGGCTTATCCGGCGCGCTGCCGTTCATAGGGCAGGCAGAGGCTGGCCTTGAAGCCGCCGCCCGGGGGGGAATCGATTTCCAGGCACTGTTCGCTGCCGTAGAGCTGGTTCAGGCGCGCCCGGGTATGCGACAGGCCGATGCCATGGCGGCGCGGCGAAGCGCCGGCTAGACCGGGCCCGTCATCGCTCACCCACAGGCTCAGCTTGCCGTTGGCGACGCGGCCGCCCAGTTCGATATGGCCGGTGGCGGCGCGCCGAGAGATGCCGTGCACCACGGCGTTTTCCACCAGCGGCTGCAGCAGGAAGTTCGGCACCTCCGCGTCGAGAGTATCGGTGTCGAAGGCATAGCGCACCTGCAGGCGATCCTCCAGCAGCAATTGCTGGATGTCGAGATAGCGGCGCACGAAGGCCAGCTCGTCGGCCAGCGGCACTTTCGCGGCATCGCCGCCGGCGAAGGACAGGCGCAGCAGATCGCTGAGCATGGTGATCAGGCGCTCGGCGGTGGCGGCGTCCTTGTAGGCGAACTCGGACACCGCGTTGAGCGTGTTGTAGAGAAAGTGCGGATTGAGCTGGGCCTTCAAGGCCTGCACCTGGGCCTGTGCCAGCAGCCGTTCGCGCTCCTCGTAGCGGCGCACCAGCCGGATCGAGTAGACGATGGCGGCGAAGGCCAGGTAGATGATCATCAGGTAGGGCGTGGATACCACGATGCTCTGCCCGATCGACCAGTGCACGCTGCTGCCGCTGCGATCGCCGAACAGCGCATAGATGGAGGCGTGACAGATGGCCACGTTGGCGACGGAAATGACCAGCCCGCCGGCGACATGCACGCCGATGTTGCGCCAGCGCTTCGGCCCCTCGATGGCGAAGCGCTGCGTCAGCCACAGGATCAGCGGCGAGGCGAGACTCCATACCGAGGCTTGCAGGACGGAGCCGAAGAGGTCGCGCGCCAGGTTGTCGCCGTGCGCCATCTGCATGTCTTCGATGATGTCGGACGGCATCATCAGGCCGTAGAAGCCGAACCAGAACAGCAACACCCAGCCGGCCACCCGCCAGCGGACCAGGCCGGTTCCGCGGCTGGCGGCAGCGACAGGGTTGTCCTGCGGAATGGAAGCGGAAGTCAAATTCAGTGTGGCCATCGACGGGTTCAGCCCAGTTTAGACCGCTCCGTGGACGGCTGCGGGCTTGGCGCCCAGGCTGAGCCAGTGTTGCACCAGGTGGGTCAGCCGGGTGTGCAGGCCGCTGTGCCCGGCCATGGCGGCATACATCGGCGCGGCCGGCGGCTGTGCATCGGTATCGGCCAGCAGCCGCTCGCCGCGGGTCGGCAGCTGGCTCAGGCTGGCCAGCGCCGCGGCATTCAGCAACAGCGCGGCGGCAGCGGCCGCCGCCAGTGGGCGCCGGGCCTTGAACTGCTTCGATTGGTTCATCGGGATGCTCCGCAAATGCAGGCCCTGTGGCCGCATTTGCAGTCTCTCGCGGAGACCGCCGCCACCGCCATGTCCCTGTGACCGGCCGTGCGCGCGGCGGGATGGGGCGTGGCCCTGGCCCCACATGAGCCCCTGATGAGGCTCCCTAACCGCCTTCGGCTTCGAGCTGCGCCTTGATCGCGGCGAACTTGTCGCGCTCGGCCTTGGCCGGCTTGGGATATTTCAGCTCCAGGCTTTCCAGGGTGCGCACGATCAGGTCCGCCACCGTGGCGCGCATGAAGGGCTTGTCGTCGGCCGGGATGGCGTACCACGGCGCCCAGGGCTTGGAGGTCTCGTTCAAGGCGTCTTCGTAGGCGCGCATATAGTCCTTCCAGTAGGCCCGCTCGGCGATGTCGGAAGTGTCGAACTTCCAGTTCTTCTCGGGCTCCTCCAACCGCGTCAGGAAGCGCTGGCGCTGCTCTTCCTTCGATACGTTGAGCCAGAACTTGAGGATCACCGTGCCGTTGCGCGCCAGGTGTTTCTCCTGGTCGCGGATCGAGGCATAGCGCTGGGCCCAGATTTCACCTGCGTCCAGCCCTTGCGGCAGATTCTGCTGCTCGAGCAGTTCCGGATGCACCTTGGTGATCAGCACTTCCTCGTAGTAGCTGCGGTTGAACACGCCGATGCGGCCGCGTTCCGGCAGGCGCACATTGGTGCGCCAGAGGAAGTCGTGCTCCAGTTCTTCCTTGCTCGGCTGCTTGAACGAATACACCTGGCAGCCGGCAGGATTGACCCCGGACAGCACCGCGCGGATGGTCGAGTCCTTGCCCGCCGCATCCATCGCCTGGAAGATCAGCAGCATGGCGCGATGGTCGTAGGCGTAGAACAGCTGCTGCAACTCGTCGAGCTTGCCGATCAGCCGGGCCAGCTCGTCTTTCCACACCACCTTCTTGTCCGGCGCATCCTTGGGCGGCCGGGTCGGCGCCTTGGCCGGCTTGAAGCTGCCGTCGGCGGGAACCAGGTAAGGGCTGTCGATCGCCTTGAACAGGTTTTTTGCCTCTACCTGCGGCTTGCCGTTGTCCTTGCCCATGCAGCCCCCTGTCAGAGTTGGTCAGCGCGGTCCGGGAAGGACGTAAAACAGCACCGAGAAATAGTGGCAGACGCTGCCGGCCAGCACGAAGGCGTGCCAGATGGCGTGGTGATAGCGCAGCTTCTGCCAGGCGTAAAAGACCACGCCGAAGCTGTAGCTGAGGCCCCCGGCCAGCAGCCACCACAGGCCGCCCGCCTCCATGCTGTGGATCAGCGGTTTGGCCGCCACCACGCCGCACCAGCCCATCAGCAGGTAAATCACCAGGGACAGCGACTCGAAGCGGCCGGTGGTGAAGATCTTGAAGACGATGCCGACCAGGGCCAGGCCCCAGGTGAAGCCGAACAGGCTCCAGCCCCACAGGCCGTGCAGCGCCACCAGGGTGAACGGCGTGTAGGTGCCGGCGATCAGCACATAGATCAGGCTGTGGTCGATGACGCGCAGCACGCGCTTGGTGGCGGGAATGGGAATGCTGTGGAACAGCGTGCTGGCCGTGTACATCAGCACCAGCGCGCTGCCGAAGATGGCGGCGGCGGTGATGTCCCGCGCATGGCCCCATACCGCCGCCTTGGCCACCAGGATGGTCAGCCCGGCGATGGACAGCAGCGCCCCGATGCCGTGGGTGAGGCCGTGGGCCAGCTCCTCGCCGAAGGTGTAAATGGTTTCGCGGACGCGCTCCACCGGCGAGGTGGGCGCCTGTTCCTCGATCGGGTCCTCTAGTTTGCTGCTGGCGTTAATCGGCTTTCTCCACTTTCAGGGTTGCGCCATCCACCGCGATCACGCGCACGCAGGTGCCGGCGGGCAGGTCGGGACCGGCGACGCGCCATTGGCCGTCATCGACGCGCACTTGTCCGATGCCGTTGACGATCGGTGACTCCAGGGTAAAGCTGCGGCCGGTATACAGGCTGCCGCGTTCATTGAGACCGCTGGCGGCCACCTGAGAATTCTTCTGCGGCCGGAGACGCCTCCAGGCCAGTACCGAGCCGATGGCGATGACGGCAAACAGCGCGACCTGGGCGAAAATGCCGATGCCGGGCGCCACCCATAATATCGTGCCGACAATCAGCGCGGAAATGCCCATCCACAGGAAAAAGGCGCCGGGCAGGAACGCCTCCACGATCATCAGGGCCAGGCCGGCGATCCACCAGTGCCAGAACAGGGGATGCAGGCTCACGGAGCCTTGCCCTGCATCGCCTGCTTGCTCAGCTCGGCAATGCCGCCGATGGCGCCGATCACGCTGGCGGCTTCCAGCGGCATCAGCACCAGCTTCTGGTTCGGCGCCGAGCCGATCTGTTTCAGTGCCTCGGTGTATTTCAGGGCGATGAAGTAGTTGAGCGCCTGCGGGCTGCCCTTGGCGATGGCGTCGGACACCACCTGCGTCGCCTTGGCCTCGGCTTCGGCGGAGCGCTCGCGCGCCTCGGCCTCGCGGAAGGCAGCTTCCTTGAGGCCCTCGGCTTCGAGAATGCGTTTCTGCTTCTCGCCTTCGGCCTTGAGGATTTCGGCCTGGCGCGCGCCTTCGGCCTTGAGAATGGCCGATTGCCGCGCGCCTTCGGCTTCGAGAATCGAGGCGCGCTTGTCGCGCTCGGCCTTCATCTGCCGGCCCATCGAGTCGATCAGGTCGGCCGGCGGGCGGATGTCCTTGATCTCGATGCGGGTCAGCTTCACGCCCCAGGGCGAAGTGGCCTGGTCGACCACGGTGAGCAGGCGCGAGTTGATGTGGTCGCGCTGCGACAGCAGCTCGTCCAGGTCCATCGAGCCCATCACCGTGCGCAGATTGGTGATGGTCAGGTTGAGGATGGCGTACTGCAGGTTCTGCACCTCGTAGGCGGCGCGCGCCGCATCGAGGATCTGGAAGAACACCACGCCGTCGACGCCGATCATGGCGTTGTCCTTGGTGATGACTTCCTGGCTCGGCACGTCCAGCACCTGCTCCATCAGCGACAGGCGGCGGCCGATGCGGTCGAAAAAGGGAAACAGCAAGTGCAGTCCGGGCTTGATGGTCTCCTTGTACTTGCCGAAGCGCTCGACCGTGTACTCCATGCCCTGGCCGACGATGACGACGCTGCGGAACAGCGTGACGGCCACAAAGAGGATCAACACCCCCAGCAAAACGGTTCCGATAGCCACGCTGATACTCCCAGGTTGATTGACCGCGTCGGCCGATTCTAGGCTATGCCGATGACGCCTCGCCGACAGCCTGCGCCGCCATCAGCTTGATCCGCTCCACCATGGAGTAGAAGCCATTGCGCCGGTTCATGCTGAGGTGACTGTCCAGGCCCAGCGTGGCGAAGGCGCCGCCGACGTCGGTGTCGAGGATTTCGCGCGGGGTGCGGTCGGAGTAGAGCATGAACAGCACCGCGATCAGGCCCTTGACGATGTGCGCGTCGGAATCGCCGCTGAAATGCAGTTTCTGCGGCGGCCCCGCTTCGGTGCGCGCCGTCATCCACACTTGGCTCATGCAGCCGCGCACCTTGTTGGCTTCGCTGTGCTCGGCGTCGGACAGCGGCGGCAGCTTGCGGCCGAGCTCGATGAGATAGCGATAGCGCTCCTCCCAGTCGCCCAGTATTTCGAAAGTTTCCGCGAGTTCCTCTAACTGCATGTCCGCTGCGTCCGTGTGGTGCCCGAGTGCGTCCCGGCTATGTTAGCCGTGATCCGCCGGGGGAGGGTGCGCTGGCCGGGGTCATTTGCGCCCATCCACGACTTGTCCCGCCGGGTCGGGTCCCCGGCCGGCGCCGCGCCGCGGCAAATGCCGGCAAAGCGCCCAAGGCTTCCATCGAACAAACTGCGGCCGCCGGCGCCCGGATCAAGCCCGACAGGCGGAGCGGGGCGCCCGGCAAGACGTCCCGGCCGGCGGTGGCGGAAGGCCGGCCGGTCGTCGAGGGTTATACTTGCGCTTCAGACCACCACCCAGGCTTCAAGACGCGGCTTTTCAATCAGGCGACAGGGCTGTCCAGCACGGTCTGGCCTGTCTGTCACGCCGCCGCGTCCCACCAGTGCACATTCCAATGTCGACACCCCGTCCCTCCGGCCGCAACGCCGATCAGCTTCGCCCCGTTTCCATCCAGCGCCAGTTCACCAAGCACGCGGAGGGCTCGGTGCTGGTCAGCTTCGGCGACACCCGGGTGCTGTGCACCGCCAGCGTCGAGGAGCGCGCGCCGGCCTGGCGCAAGGAGCAGGGCGGCGGCTGGCTTACCGCCGAATACGGCATGCTGCCGCGCGCCACCCACTCGCGCAGCAAGCGCGAGGCGGCGCAGGGCAAGCAGAGCGGCCGCAGCCAGGAAATCCAGCGCCTGATCGGCCGCTCGCTGCGCTCGGTGCTCGATCTGAGCGCCCTCGGCAATTTCACCATCACCATCGACTGCGATGTGCTGCAGGCCGACGGCGGCACCCGCACCGCCAGCATCACCGGCGGCTATGTCGCCCTGGTCGAGGCGGTGAGCGCCATGCGCAAGCGCGGCCAGATCAAGACCAATCCCCTGCATGGCCAGGTGGCGGCGGTGTCGGTGGGCATCTATCGCGGCCAGCCGGTGCTGGACCTGGACTATGTCGAGGACTCCGACTGCGAAACCGACATGAACGTGGTGATGAACGAGGCCGGCCAGTTCGTCGAAGTGCAGGGCACCGCCGAAGGCCATGCCTTCCGCCGCGACGAGCTGGATGCGATGCTCAACCTGGCCAGCAAGGGCATCGCCGAGCTGGCCAAGGCTCAGAACGAGGCTCTCGGGGTTTAGGCCCCAAGGCGCTTTTGCCATGGCAACGGAAGTCGTACTCGCCAGCCGCAACGACGGCAAACTGGCCGAAATGCAGGCCTTGTTCGCGCCGCTCGGCTGGAAGCTGCGCTCGATCGCCGAGTTCTGCGACGATGCCGCCGAGGAGCCGGCGCCGAGTTTTGTCGAGAACGCGCTGCTCAAGGCGCGCCACGCCGCGCTGGTCTCGGGCCTGCCGGCCATCGCCGACGATTCCGGGCTGGAAGTGGCGGAGCTGGAAGGCGCGCCCGGCGTGCGCTCGGCGCGCTATGCCGGCGATGACGCCAGCGATGTGGACAACAACCGCAAGCTGCTGGCCGCGCTGAAGAACGTCCCCGACGAGCGGCGCGGCGCGCGCTTCGTCTGCCTGATGGTCTACCTGCGCCATGCCGAAGACGCCACCCCGGTGATCGCCATGGGCAGCTGGCGCGGCACCATCCTGCACAATCCGCGCGGCGCCAACGGCTTCGGTTACGACCCGCTGTTTCTGGTGCCGGACCTCAAGCGCAGCGCCGCCGAACTGGATGCCGAGGTGAAGAACCGCGTCAGCCATCGCGGCAAGGCGGCGCGGCATCTGTATTCGATGATTCATGATGCGGGCGGCTGAGGCCGCCGCGAGGCGGAAGGCGGGAGGCGGGGGGCGGGAAGAAGCCGAGGCTCCGCTCGGGGACATTCCGCTTGCGCTCTACCTGCATTTCCCCTGGTGCGTGCGCAAATGCCCGTACTGCGATTTCAATTCGCACACCGCGCGCGGCGAACTGGAAGAAGACGCTTACGTCGATGCCCTGATCCGCGATCTGGATTACGAGCTGGCTGCCACGCCTCTCGCATTTCCCCTGCAGCCTCTCGCCAGCATCTTCGCCGGCGGCGGCACTCCCAGCCTGTTCTCCGGCCGCGCCATCGGCTGCGTGCTCGAGGCGGTTGCCGCGCGCCTGCGCTTCGCGCCGGACATCGAGATCACGCTGGAGGCCAATCCCGGCACCGCCGACGCGCACCACTTCCGCGAATACCGCGCCGCCGGGGTCAATCGCCTGTCGATCGGCGTGCAGAGCCTGGACGATGCGCAGCTCAAGCGTCTGGGCCGCATCCACGGCCGCGAAGAGGCCATCGCGGCGTATCGCACGGCGCGCGCCGCCGGCTTCGACAACATCAACCTCGACTTGATGTACGCGCTGCCGCAGCAGACACCCGAGCAGGCCCTGTCCGACCTGCGGACCGCCTGCGCGCTGGCGCCGGAACACCTGTCCTATTACCAGCTCACCCTGGAACCCAATACCGAGTTCGCCGCGCATCCGCCGCCGCTGCCGGACGATGAGGCCGCCTGGGCCATGCAGCTGGGCGGGCAGGACCTGCTGGCCGATCACGGCTATGCACAGTACGAGGTTTCAGCCTATGCGCAGGCCGGACGCCAGTGCCGGCACAACCGCAACTACTGGGAGTTCGGCGACTATCTAGGGATCGGCGCCGGCGCCCACGGCAAGCGCAGCGGCGCCGCCGGCATCGTCCGCCGTGCCCGGCACAAGCATCCGCGCACTTACCTGGAGTCCGCCGGCACGGCTGCCGCGATCCAGGAAGAGAGGACCGTGGCGCAAGCGGAGCTACCATTCGAGTTCGCCATGAACGCCCTGCGCCTCAACCAGGGCTTCGCAGTGGAGCAATTCGAACAGCGCACCGGCCTTGACAAGGACAGCCTCGAACCGGCGCTGAACCGGGCCCGCAAAAAGGGTCTAATCGAGGAGCAGGACGGTTATGTCCGCGCCAGCACCTTCGGCCGCGCCCACCTCAATGCCTTGCTCAGGGAGTTTCTGTGATCGAAGAAACCACGGTGACCTGCCCGGCCTGCTGGGAAACCATCGAGCTGAGCCTGGATCTCAGCGCCGGCACCCAGACCTATACCGAGGACTGCTCGGTCTGCTGCAACCCGATGACCGTGCGCCTGTGGGTGGCGGACGACGGCGAGGAGTACACGGTCGAGGTCGAAGCGGAAAGCGACTGAAAAAGTGATTGAAAAGTGATTGAAATGGGGGGAATCGGGCCCAATTTGGCCCTCAGTTGCCCAAGATACGCGGGTCCTGTAGACTTCGCGGCCCTTCTTCTGCGCTTATCGGTTTCCGCCTTGGATTCCGGGGCTCGGACTTGACGAGAATCGACATGAAAGCAGACATCCATCCGAATTACGTGGAAATCAATGTTTCCTGCAGCTGCGGGAACAAGTTCAAGACCCGCTCGACGGTCGGCCACGACCTGCAGATCGAAGTCTGCTCCAACTGCCACCCCTTCTATACCGGCAAGCAGAAGGTGATGGAGACCGGCGGCCGCGTCGACAAGTTCAAGAAGCGCTACACCAAAGCCGCTGCCTGAACGTCGCGCATCTTCGCCTAAAAGGCCGCCTCCGGGCGGCCTTTTTCGTTTAAGAGCGGGGAATTGGACGGCTTTCTTCAACGGTCCGGTCGTAGATAAGCAGTGCCTGTGCAGGGTGTCCGGGCATTCACCATCTGGCGGCGTATGGGTAAAACTCGTTATGCTTGCGCAGCTTAAACGCCCATCACCCGGCACCGACCCCTGTACCGCGGACGGTGTTTGCGGCACTGCGGCAATCCGATTCCAGCAGACTTGACGGAGATTGCGGTCATGACGAACAGCTACAGCCTGGTCAACAACGAAACCGGAGAAAAAGTCGAATTGCCGCTGGTCACGGGCACTCTCGGGCCGGCTGGCGCCGACGTCGGCAAGGTCTACGACAAGATGGACCTGTTCACTTATGACCCCGGGTTCACCTCGACCTGCTCCACCAAGAGCGCCATCACCTACATCGACGGCGACAAGGGCGTGCTGCTGTATCGCGGCTACCCCATCGAGCAGCTCGCGGCCAGTTCCACCTTTGTCGAAGTCGCCTACCTGATTCTCAACGGCGAGCTGCCCAACAAGGGCCAGCTAGAGGAATTCGAAGCCTCGATCCGCCGCCACACCATGATCAACGAGTCGCTGCGGCGCTTCTTCGACGGCTTCCGCTACGACGCGCACCCGATGGCCATGCTCACCGGCATCGTCGGCTCGCTGTCCGCGTTCTACCACGACACCACCAACAACAAGGATCCGCGCCAGCGCGAGATTTTCGCGCATCGCATGATCGCCAAGATCCCGACCATCGCGGCGGCCGCCTACAAGAAGTACTTCGGCCAGCCCTTCATGTATCCGCAGAACCACCTCGACTACTGCTCGAACCTGCTCTACATGATGTTCGCCGTGCCGGCCGAGCCGTACCACGTCGATCCGATCGCGGCCAAGGCCCTGGACATCCTGTTCATCCTGCACGCCGACCACGAGCAGAATGCTTCCACCTCGACCGTGCGCCTGGCCGGTTCCACCGGCTGCAATCCCTACGCCGCGGTGTCCAGCGGCATCGCCGCGCTGTGGGGCCCGGCACATGGCGGCGCCAACGAGGCGGTGCTGAAGATGCTGGGCGAGATCGGCGACGTCAAGAACGTTCCGGCCTTCCTGACCAAGGTCAAGGACAAGAACAGCGGCGTGCGCCTGATGGGCTTCGGCCACCGCGTCTACAAGAACTTCGATCCGCGCGCCACCATCATCCGCGAGCAGTGCCACAAGGTGCTCAAGCACCTGGGCAAGGAAAACGATCCGCAGCTGGAGCTGGCGCTGGAACTGGAGCGCATCGCGCTGACCGACGATTACTTCAAGGAGCGCAAGCTCTACCCGAACGTCGATTTCTACTCCGGCATCATCTACAAGGCGCTGGGCATTCCGGTGAACATGTTCACGCCGATGTTCGCCATCGCGCGCACCGTGGGCTGGGTGGCGCACTGGTCGGAAATGGTGTCGGAGCCGGGCGGCCTGAAGATCGGCCGGCCGCGCCAGGTTTATGTGGGATCGCCGGTGCGGGACTACAAGGATCTGTCCTCGCGCTGATTGGTTCATCCCGGTTCCCTCTCCCCATTTGTGGGGAGAGGGCAAGGTGAAGGGTGTTTTTCTGCCTGAGTTTCCACCAAACTCCGTTCGTCCCGAGTGCCCGCGCTAGCGGGCGTATCGAGGGACCAGCGCTGACCTCTCTCCCTGTCATCCTGAGCGCAGCGAAGGATCTGGCCGCACCCCCTCTGAAGCAGTGCTGCGTGCGCTTGCGCGCGGCTTATGCCTTCCCTAGCTGAAAGCGTGGGTTCCGCCCTGATGGCGGGTTACTTCTCTTTGGTCTCGCCCAAAGAGAAGTAACCAAGAGAAATGCGACCCGATGTCTGCGCCGATCAATCACCTGTCGGTGATTGATCGGTTCCCTGCGCTTCGCAGCCGGAGTGGGCGTTTCAGACAGGCCATCCGTGGCCTGTCTGAAACGGCTTCGGCATCCTGCCTCGCCCGCGTCTGCGCGCGGCGATTCCACTCCGTCTTTGCGATGCTCGGCGCAGCCAGACGGGGAGGAGAGTCAAAAGACAAAGCACAGCAACGGCAACATCAAAAGCAAAGCTCAAACCTCACCGGCGTCATTCCCGCGCAGGCGGGAATCCAGTTCTGGCGGCATGCGCCGCAACCACCCCTCACCCTGGCCCTCTCCCCCAGGGGGAGAGGGGACTAAAGGCAGGGCGTCGCGACGCTTTTGATTCTGTTTTTTGATGTGGTTAAGGCGAAACCGCAGTTTCGACATGCGGCGCCAAAGTCTCAGGGCTTTAGAAACAGCGGTGAAGCTTCAGCGCCGCACCGGCCGCGTGCTCCGCGGCGGGCGCTTGCCGCCGCCACCCGGTCGCCCGCCACCGCCTCCGCGCTGCGGCGGCCGCCCGGAGCGGTCGCGGTGCACGCGCGGCGGCACCACATAATCCGGCGGCATCAACTCCGGCGTCAGCGGCGTCTGCGGAATGCGCATGCCGATCAGCTTTTCGATGTCCGGCAGCGAGTACACCCAGGTTTCGCAGCACAGCGAAATGGCGTCGCCCGAGGCGCCGGCGCGCGCGGTGCGGCCGATGCGGTGCACGTAGTCCTCGGCATCCTGCGGCAGGTCGAAGTTGATGACGTGGGTCACGTCCGGGATATGCAGGCCGCGCGCGGCGACATCGGTGGCGATCAGCACCGGCAGCTGACCCAGCTTGAACTCGCCGAGCAGGCGCTCACGCTTGTTCTGCGGCACGTCGCCGGACAGCACGCCGGACTCCAGGCCGTTGGCCTTGAGCGCGGCTTCCACTTCCTCGGCGCCGCGCTTGGTGTTGATGAAGACCAGGGTGCGGGTCAGCGCCTTCT
>Ga0302314_10001296_pt1 | contig 46790 bp, 45 predicted proteins | sample III_Palsa_N2_3_FD_200533 | JGI IMG/M metagenome (GOLD analysis project Ga0302314, IMG submission 200533) | Peat permafrost microbial communities from Stordalen Mire near Abisko, Sweden - III_Palsa_N2_3 | ecosystem: Environmental > Terrestrial > Soil > Palsa > Peat permafrost | place: Sweden...
GCACTGGCGCGCCTGAGTTTCGGATTCGGTGCCGCGTTGCCGCGTCTGTCGCGCGGTCTGCCATTGATGCCGCCTCGCTCATGAACGCTCGCTTCGACGTGACCGTAGTCGGCGCCGGACTCGCGGGCGCCTGCGCCGCGGCGCTGCTGACCCGTCATGCGGGAATCGCCGCCGGCCGCATCGCGCTGCTGGCCCCGGAACTGCCCGCGCCGTTGCCGGCCAATGCGCCGCCGGAACTGCGTGTGGCCGCGATCTCGCGCGCCAGCGAGCGCGTGCTGCGTGCGGCCGGGGCATGGCAGCGCCTGGATACGGCGCGCGTGAGTGCGTACGAGCGCATGCGTGTGTGGCATGAGTCCGCTGCGGTCGATAGCGCGGCCGCGCTGTGCTTCGATGCCGCCGATATCGGCGAGCCCAACCTGGGCTACATTGCCGAGAACCGTGCGCTGCAGCGCGCCTGTATCGATAGTTTCCGCGATGCCGGCGGCACCTTGATCCAGTCGGCACTGGATCATCTCGTGATCGGCCAGGATGCCGCGCGTCTGGAATGCGCCGGCCAGCTGTTCGAGAGCCGGGTCGTGGTCGGGGCCGACGGCGTGCACTCGCTAGTGCGCGAGGGTGCGGGCCTGTCGGTACGCACACGCGACTATAACCAGTTGGCGATCGTGGCAACGGTGGAGACCGAGCGGCCGCACCAGCACACGGCCTGGCAGCGGTTCATTCGCACCGGTCCGCTGGCATTGCTACCGTTGTTCGATGGCCGCAGCTCGATCGTCTGGTCGGCGGATTTGAGCGAGGCGCAGGAATTGCTCGATTGCGATCCGGACGCATTCAATGCGCGACTCGAGACTGCATCGGCTCTGGCGCTCGGGCACACGCGCCTGGTCAGTGAACGCCTGAGTTTTCCGCTGCGCAGTGTCGCGGCGCATTGCTACGTCGCCGCGCGCTGCGCCTTGATTGGCGATGCCGCGCATGTGATTCATCCGCTGGCGGGGCAGGGGGCGAACCTCGGACTGCTGGACGCGGCGGCATTGTGCGAGGCGATTGCCGCCGCCGCGCCTTTGCATGAGGATCCGGGCGCGCTGTGGCTGCTGCGGCGTTACGAGCAGCAGCGCCGCACCCACAATGTCGCCATGGATGCGGCCATGAGCCTGTTCCAGAGCGGCTTCGCGGCCGCGCGCGGACCTGGGGCGTGGCTGGTCAATCGGGGTCTGACACTGGTCAATCGCAGCAGCACGCTCAAGCGCGTGTTCGCGCTGCAGGCCCTCGGCACCGCCGGCGAGCTGCCGCGACTGGCGCGCAAATTGGCAGCGTGAGCGCAGCGGCGCCCGGCGCTAGCGCAGCGGGATGCGGTCGATCTTGGCGGCGCAGATCATATCGTTCTCGCTCAAGCCGCCGATGGCGTGGGTGGAATATCGCACGCGGCAGTAGTTGTAGCCGACTTCCAGATCGGGGTGATGGTCTTCGATGTTGGCCACATGCGCCAGTGCGTTGACGAAGCTCATGGTGCGGTAGAAATCGCGGAACGCGAATTCGCGCCGGATCGCCTTGCCGTCCTCGACCAGGCGCCAATCGCTCGAGAGCTGTTGCAGCACACGTTGCGCTTCGTGAATCGACAGCGCCGGTACGCCGCCTTCGCAGGCCTTGCAATGACGCTCGCTGAGCGAGGCTTCTCGGGTTGGTTCGTTCATGCATCCGCCCTGCGTGGGTAGGTTCGCGCGATGTAGCGCTCGACCAGTTCCTGGAATTCTTCGGCGATGCGCTCGCCCTTGAGCGTGACGGTCTTGGCGCCATCCTCATACACGGGCGCCACCGGACGCTCGCCGGTGCCGGGCAGACTGATGCCGATGTTCGCGTGCTTGCTCTCGCCCGGCCCATTGACCACGCAGCCCATGACCGCCACGGTCATGGTCTCGACGTCCCGATAGGCGATGCGCCATTCGGGCATGCGCTCGCGCAGGTGGCGCTGGATGCTGTCGGCGAGCGTCTGAAAATAGGTACTGGTGGTGCGGCCGCAGCCCGGACAGGCCGTCACCAGCGGTGTGAACGAGCGCAGACCCATGGTCTGCAGCAGTTCCTGAGCGACGATCACCTCACGGCTGCGATCGCCGTCGGGTTCGGGCGTCAACGACACGCGAATGGTATCGCCGATGCCCTGCTGCAACAGGATTCCCATGGCCGCCGAGGAGGCGACGATACCCTTGGAACCCATTCCGGCTTCGGTCAGTCCCAGATGCAGCGCGAAATCGCAGCGCCCTGCGAGCTCGCTGTAGACGGCGATCAGATCCTGGACCGCGCTGACCTTCGCCGACAGCACGATGCGCTCGCGCGGCATGCCCAGCTCAACGGCGCGTTCGGCGCTCTCGAGCGCCGAGCTCACTATGGCCTCGCGCATGATCTCCTGCGCTGATCTGGGTTCGGCGGCGCGGCTATTGTCGTCCATGAGCCGCACCAGCAGATCCTGATCGAGGCTGCCCCAGTTCACGCCGATGCGCACCGGTTTGCCGTTGGCGCAGGCGATCGCGATCATCTCGGCGAACTGCGTATCGCGCTTGGAGCCGCGGCCGACGTTGCCGGGATTGATGCGGTATTTGGCCAGCGCCGCGGCGCACGCCGGGTGTTCGTGCAGCAATTTGTGACCGTTGAAATGAAAATCACCGATCAACGGCACGGCACAGCCGAGCGCATCCAGCCGGTTGCGGATGTGCGGTACCGCGGCGGCAGCCTCGGCGGTATTTACCGTAATGCGCACCAGCTCGGAGCCGGCGGCCGCGAGCTGCGCGCACTGGCTCGTGGTCGAGCCGATATCGGCGGTGTCGGTATTGGTCATCGACTGCACCACGATCGGGGCCGTGCCGCCGATCGTGACTGGCCCGACCTGCACCGGGCGGCTGACATGGCGCTTGAGTTGCATAGGCCTATTGTAATGCACAGGCAAAGCGGTGGGGGAAAGCTGCCCGCGCTGCTATCATTCGCGATTGGATCTGGAGAGGTGGTTGGGAAGGCACACCTGTTTATTTGATTTGCACGTAGCGCTCGGAGCGCGAATGGTCGATTTTGGCGGCTGGGACATGCCGGTCGCCTACGGCTCGCAGATCGAGGAACACCATGCAGTGCGGCGCGGCGCGGGCGTGTTCGACGTGTCGCACATGTGCATCGTCGACTTGCGCGGTGCGCGCAGCCGCGAGCTGCTGCGCGGCCTGCTGGCCAACGACGTCGCGCGCCTGAACGTGCCGGGCAAGGCACTTTACAGTTGCATGCTCAACGACCGCGGTGGGGTGCTCGACGATCTGATCGTGTACTACCTCGACGACGACTTCTTTCGCCTGGTGTCCAATGCCGGCACGCGCGACAAGGATCTGGCCTGGATCGGCGCGCGCGCCGAAGCCTTGCAGGTCAAGCTGCTGGAGCGCCGCGATCTGGCCATGCTGGCCATCCAGGGGCCGCAGGCACGCGAGCGCAGCGCCGCGCTATTGACCGCCGAGGCGGCCTGGTCGGTGCTCGAGCTGCAGCCTTTCTTCGGCGCGCAGATCGGCGAGTGGTTCGTGGCGCGTACCGGTTACACCGGCGAGGACGGCTTCGAAATCATGCTGCCCACGGCCGAAGCGGTATCGGTATGGCAGAAGCTCAATGCCGCCGGCGTACACTGCTGTGGCCTCGGGGCGCGCGACACGCTGCGGCTGGAGGCCGGCATGAATCTGTACGGTAACGATATGACCGAACAGACCAGTCCGCTGGAGTCGGGCCTGGCCTGGACCGTGGCGCTCGAGCCGTCCGATCGCGACTTCGTCGGCCGCGCCGCGCTCGAGGCGCTACGCGCGCGCGGACCCGAGCACAAGCTGGTGGGTCTGGTGCTGGATGAGCGCGCCGTGCTGCGCAGCCACCAGCGCGTGCTGGTCGACAGCTTGGGCGAGGGGGAAGTCACCAGCGGCACGTTTTCGCCGACGCTGGAGCGCTCGATCGGCCTGGCACGTGTGCCGGTGGCTACCGGCGCGAGCGTGCAGGTTGAGGTGCGTGGCCGGCAGCTGCCCGCGCGAGTGGTGCGGGTGCCATTCGTGCGCCATGGCAAAGCGTTGATTTCGTTGGTTTGAGCAGCCCTAGGAGTGGCGATGAGTGATATCCCGTCGGAACTGAAGTTCGCCCGCAGTCATGAATGGCTCAAGCAGCTGCCGGACGGCCTGGCCGAGATCGGCATCAGCGACCATGCGCAGCATGCCCTGGGCGATCTGGTGTTCGTCGAGCTGCCCGAGATCGGCCGCGCGCTGGGCGCCGGGGAGAGCTGCGCCGTGGTCGAGTCGGTCAAGGCCGCCTCCGACGTCTACGCTCCGGTGGCCGGCACCGTGGTGGCGGTCAACGATCAGCTGCGCCATACGCCGGAGTTGATCAACCGCGATCCCTACGGCGGCGGCTGGCTGCTGCGACTGCGGCCTGAGGTACCGGGCGCCGAGGCCGGCCTGATGTCGGCCAGCGAGTACGGCGTGCTGGCGGCACAGGGCTGAGAAGCTCATGCCCTTCATTCCCCACACCGAGCAGGATGTACGCGAAATGCTCGCGGTCATCGGTGCGCCCAGCATCGAGGCGCTGTTCGATGAGATTCCTGCGAGCCTGCGCGTGGCCTCGCTGCCCGACGTGCCGGTGGGCTTGAGCGAGTTCGAGATCATGCAGCTCATGTCCGCGCGCGCGCGCCAGGATGGCCAGCCGCTGTGCTTCATCGGCGCCGGCGCCTACGAGCATCACATTCCGGCGGCCGTGTGGTCCACGGTCACACGAGGGGAGTTCTATAGCGCCTATACGCCCTATCAGGCCGAAGCCAGTCAGGGCACGCTGCAGACCATCTACGAGTACCAGACCATGATGGCAAGCCTGACCGGCATGCAGGTCAGCAACGCCTCGCTCTATGACGGCGCGACTGCGGTGGCCGAGGCGGTGCTGATGGCGGTGCGTGCCAACCGGCGCTCCAAGAGCGCGCGCATCCTGATGCCGCGTAATCTGCATCCGCACTATCGTGCGGTGGCGCTTGCGAGCGCCGGCAACCAGGGCGTGAAGTTCGAGGAGCTGCCTTACGAGCGCGGCTCGGGTCACACCTCGATCGAGGCGCTGGCGCCATTCGCCGGCCAGGACTTTACCGCGCTGGTGATCGCGCAGCCGAATTTCTTCGGTGTGTTTGAGGAGGTGGATGCGCTGACCGACTTTGCGCATGCACACGGCGCGCTGGTGATTGCCGTGGTCAATCCGACTTCGCTGGCGCTGCTCAAGCCGCCCGGACAATGGGGCCAGAAAGGCGCCAACATCGTCGTCGGCGAGGGTCAGCCGTTCGGCTGTCCGCTGTCGTCTGGCGGTCCCTACTTCGGTTTCATGTGCACGCGCATGGAGCATGTGCGGCAAATGCCCGGCCGCATCGTCGGCCGCACCGTGGACCTCGACGGGCGGCCCGGATTCACCCTGACGCTGCAGGCGCGCGAGCAGCACATTCGGCGCGCCAAGGCGACCTCGAACATCTGCACCAACCAGGGCCTGCTCATGATGGCGGGCACCATCTACATGTCGCTGATGGGCGCCGAAGGGCTCGAGCGCGTGGCGGCACTGTCGATGACGCGCACCGAGCAGCTGGCGCGCGCACTGACGGCGATTGCCGGTGTACGGCGCGTGTTTGCGCGCGCGAACTTTCACGAGATCGTGCTCGCGCTGGATCGGCCGGTGGCGCCGGTGCTGGCGGCGCTGCGCGCCCGCGGCATCGAGGGCGGCCTCGACCTCAGCGACTATTTCCCCGAGCTGGGCTGCGCGCTGCTGGTGTGCGCAACCGAGACCAAGACCACGGCCGACATCGACACCTATGCCCGCGCCATGTCCGAAGTGTTGCCGGCGGCGCGCGCCGCATGAGTCTGCCCATGCGCGAGCAGCTGATCTTCCAGTATTCCAGGGCCGGCCGCGGCGCGCGCGCGCAATGGCCGCCCGCGGTACCCGCGGACGCGCCGGTGGTGCCGGAAGCGTTGCGGCGCCAGCAGCGGCCGCTGCTGCCCGAGGCCAGCGAACTGGATGTGGTGCGTCACTACACGCGTCTGTCGCAACTGAATTTCTCGATCGACACGCACTTCTATCCGCTCGGCTCGTGCACCATGAAATACAACCCCAAGGCCTGCAACGCCGCGGCGCTGCTGCCGCAGTTCGCCGGGCGGCATCCGCTCGCGAGCGCAAGCCACGGGCAGGGGTTTCTGGCCTGCATGTTCGAGCTGCAGGAGATGCTCAAGGCGGTGAGCGGCATGCGCGCCGTGGCCTTGAGCCCGCTGGCCGGCGCGCACGGAGAGTTCGCCGGCGTGGCCATGATCCGCGCCTATCATCGCGCGCGCGGGGACCTGGAACGCAATGAGATCATCGTGCCGCAGGCCGCGCACGGTACCAATCCGGCCACCGCCAGCATGTGTGGCTGCATCGCACGCGAAGTGGCCGTGGGCCCCGACGGCGATGTGGATCTGGCGGGGTTGCGCGCGGCCGTGGGCGCCAGGACCGCGGGCATCATGCTGACCAATCCGTCCACCTTGGGCGTGTTCGAGCGGCGCATCGAAGAGGTCGCGCGCATCGTGCACGAGGGCGGCGGCCTGCTGTACTACGACGGCGCTAATCTCAATGCCATCCTCGGCAAGGTGCGCCCGGGCGATATGGCGTTCGATGCCATCCACATGAATCTGCACAAGACCTTCTCGACCCCACACGGCGGCGGCGGTCCGGGCGCCGGGGCCGTGGGCGTGTCGGCGCGGCTGATGCCGTTCCTGCCGTTGCCGATCGTAGCGCGCGAGGACGGCGCCCAATACCGCTGGCTCGGCGAGCGCGATCTGCCGCAATCGATCGGCCGGCTCGCGAGCTTCGCGGGCAATGCCGGCGTGCTGCTGCGCGCCTACGTCTACATGCGCATGCTGGGCCGCGAAGGCATGCAGCGCGTGGGCGAGTACGCGACCTTGAATGCCAACTACCTGTCGGCGCAGCTGCAGCAGCTGGGTTTCGATGCGGCCTATCCGCAGCGGCGCGCGAGTCACGAATTCATTCTGACGCTCAAGAAGCAGTCGCAGGAGTACGGTGTCACGGCCATGGATGTGGCCAAGCGGCTGCTCGACCTGGGCTTTCACGCGCCCACAACCTATTTCCCTACGTTGATCAGCGAGTGCCTGCTGATCGAGCCGACCGAGACCGAGAGCAAGCAGACGCTGGATGCCTTCGTGACCGCCATGGCGCAGATCCTGCGCGAGGCGCAGCAGGAGCCCGAGCAATTGCTGCGTGCGCCGCATACTTTGCCGGTGCGCCGGCTGGACGATGTGCGCGCGGCGCGTGAGCTGGATCTGAGCTACCACGGTGTCGAGCGCTGATGCGGCGCGAGAAGATGCAGGGGGTCGATCGGCTGCTGCGAGCCTTCGGCTCGAGCGGCAAAGGCTTTGCCGGCGCGTTCCGCGAGGAGGCGGCATTTCGCCAGGAACTCACGTTCGCCTGCATCGCATTGCCGCTGGCCCTGTGGCTGGGCCACAGCGGGGTCGAGCGGGCGTTGCTCGCTGGACCGGTGCTGCTGATCCTGATCGTCGAATTACTCAACAGCGCCATTGAAGCCACCGTAGATCGCATCGGCATGGAACGTCATGTGCTCGCCGGGCTCGCCAAGGACATCGGCTCGGCGGCGGTCATGCTGTCGTTCATCCTACTCGCGGTGATCTGGCTGCTGGTGCTCACGGCTCGCTAATCGTCTCGAATACCACAAGGACTCCCAATCCGATGACGGCACTGATCTGCGGTTCGATGGCCTACGACACGGTCATGATGTTCGAGGGGCGCTTTCGCGACCACATACTTCCCGATCGATTGCACGTGCTCAACGTGGCGTTCCTGACGCCCTCGATGCGGCGCAACTTCGGCGGCTGCGCCGGCAATATCGCCTACAACCTGAAACTGCTCGGCGGCGACGGCCTGATCATGGCCACCGTGGGCCACGACTTCGCACCTTACGGTGAATGGCTCGCGCGCTGGCAGATCGCACGCACGCACGTGCGGGTGGTGCCCGATGAGTTCACGGCCCAGGCCTACATCACCACCGACCTGGACAATAACCAGATCACGGCTTTTCACCCCGGTGCGATGAACCATTCGCATCTGAACCGGGTCAGTGATAGCAGCGGCGTGAAACTCGGCATCGTGGCGCCCGATGGACGCGCGGGCATGCTCGAACATACCGAGCAGTTTGCGGCCGCGGGGCTGCCGTTCGTGTTCGATCCGGGCCAGGGCCTGCCCATGTTCGGCGGCGAGGAGCTGCGCGCCTTCATAGAGCGCGCCGCCTGGGTAGCGGTCAACGACTATGAGGCCAGCGTGCTGTCGGAGCGCACCGGCTGGTCGCTCGAGCATATCGCGGCCAAGGTGCGGGCGCTGATCGTCACGCGCGGCGCCGAAGGCTCGTGGATATTCGCCGGCAGCGAGCGACTGGAGATTCCGGTGGTGGCCGCCGCGCGCGTGGTTGACCCGACCGGTTGCGGCGATGCCTATCGCGCCGGGCTGCTGTACGGCCTGGAGCGCGGTCTGGACTGGGCCACCACCGGGCGTATCGCGGCGCTGGTGGCGTCGATCAAGATCGAACAGCACGGCACACAGCAGCATCACTTCAGTGCCGATGAGTTCCAGCAACGTTTTCGTGCGGTCTTTGGATATGCATTATGAAGTCGGATTTCGGGATGTTGAGATTGGCGCTGCTGGCCGGCGCGATGCTGGCCTCGCCGCTGCTGTGGGCGGCGCAGCCGTCCGCGTCGATACCGATGCCGCTACCGGCGCCGGCGGTTGCAGCTGGCGAGGAGGCCTCGGCGGCCGACTGGGCCGCGACGCTCGAGCATATCGCCGGCAGCGTGGTGGCCATACAGATCGATCAGGCGCGCTCGTTCGACACCGAGCGTAATGTTTCCGCACAGGCCACCGGCTTCGTGGTCGACGCCGAGCGTGGTCTGATCCTGACCAACCGTCACGTCGTGACTCCAGGTCCGGTGACCTCCGAGGCCACCTTCCTCAACCGCGAGGAAGTTCAGCTCTATCCGGTCTATCGCGATCCGGTACATGACTTCGGTTTCTACCGCTACGATCCCAGCAAACTGCGCTTCATCACTCCCAAGGCGCTGCCGCTGGCGCCGCAGGCGGCGCAGATCGGACGCGAGATCCGTGTGGTCGGCAACAACGCCGGCGAGCAACTGTCGATACTGGCCGGTACCCTGGCGCGGCTGGATCGCGAAGCGCCCGAATACGGCCTGGGCCGCTACAACGATTTCAACACGTTCTATATTCAAGCCGCCTCTGGCACCTCGGGCGGCTCTTCGGGCTCCCCGGTGATCGACATTCGCGGCCGTGTCGTGGCGCTCAACGCCGGCGGCGCCACCGGCGCGGCCTCGAGTTTCTACCTGCCGCTCGAGCGCGTGCGCCGCGCGTTGCAATTGATTCAACAGGGCAAGCCGGTCACGCGCGGCACGCTGCAGACTGAGTTTCGCTACCGGCCCTACGATGAGCTGCGGCGGCTTGGCCTGCAGAGCGCCACCGAGGCGGAAGTGCGTAAGGCGCAGCCCGACGGCACCGGCATGCTGGTGGTCTCCGACGTGCAGCCCGGATCGGGCAGCGACGGCGTGATGCTGCCCGGCGATGTGCTGGTGCGCGTCAACGGCACGCTGGTCACGCGCTTCGAGCCGCTCGAGGCCGTGCTGGACGACTCGGTCGGCGCCAGCATCGAGCTGCAGCTGCAGCGCGGCGGCAAGCTCTACACCGCCAAGCTCAAAGTCGACGATCTGGATGCCATCACCCCGGCGGCGTACCTGGAGTTCGGTGACACCGTCGTGCATACGCTGTCGTATCAGGAGGCGCGTGCCTACCATCGACCGGTGCGCGGGGTGTTCGTGGCCGCTTCAGGTTATATCTTCGATGGTGCCGGCGTACCGCGCGGCGCGGTAATCACCGAGTTGGATTCGCGCAAGGTCGACGATCTGGCGGACTTCGCCGCCGCGGTCAAGGGACTCGGTGACGGTGCGCAGGTGGCGGTGCGCTACTCGACCATCGATGATCCCAATGGCAGCAATCTGCGCTCCATACGCATCGATCGGCGCTGGTTTCCGGCGCGTCAATGCCAGCGCGACGATAAGGCCGGCTTCTGGGAATGCACCGATCTGCCGGCCGTGCCGCAGGTGCCCGCGCCGCCGCCGGCCTCGACGCAGTTGCCGCGCATCGATGATAAACGCGCGGCGGAAATTGCCCCGTCGCTGGCGTTCATCACCTTCGACATGCCCTATTCGATCTCGGGAGTGACCGAACGCAACTATCACGGTACCGGCGTGATCATCGATGCCGAACGCGGGCTGCTGATCACCGATCGCAATACCGTGCCGGTGTCGATGGGCGATGTGCGCCTGACCTTTGGCGGCACGCTCGAGATTCCGGGCGAGATCGTCTATGTGCATCCGCTGCACAATCTGGCGGTCATTCATTACGATCCCAAGCTCATCGGCACCACTCCGGTGCGGGCCGCTAAGCTCGCCACCGAGGAGCTCAAGCCCGGCGAGACGGTCAATGTCGTCGGCATGGACGGCGCCGGGCTCATCAAATCCCGTACCACCACTATTGCCGATGTGAATCCGCTGCAATTGCCGCTGTCGCGCTCGGTCATGTTCCGCGAAAGCAATCTGCAGGTGGCCACGCTGGTCAATGCGCCGGATGATTTCGTCGGCGTGCTGTCGGATAACGCCGGGCGCGTGCGCGGTCTGTGGGCGAGTTTTGCCTCGGATAATGGGCGCGAGCTGGTGCAGGAGAACCGCGGTATGCCAAGCGAGCTCGTGGCCGAGACGCTCGACATCGTGCGCGAGGGCATGCCGCTGCATTCGCTCGAAGCCGAATTCGTGCCGCAGACGCTCGCCGACGCACGACGCTTTGGACTCAGCGACGCCTGGGTGCAGCGCATCTCGCAGGCCAATCCATCGGCGCGCGAAGTACTCAGTGTGGCGCGCCTGGTGGGCGGCTCGGACGCGGCGCGAGTGTTGCGGCCCGGCGATATTCTGCTGGCCATCGACGACAAACCGGTGACGCGCTTTCGCGATGTCGAGCGCGCCGTCGCCAAGAAGGAAGTAGTCAGCGTCACGGTCTGGCGCGTGGGCGGCGAGCAGACGCTGCGTTTGAAGACGGCCACGCTCTCGGGCAGCGACCTCGATCGCGTGGTGGAGTGGGCCGGAGCGACGCTGCAGGCGCCGCATCGGGCCATCAGCGCCCAGCGCGGCATCGCGCCCGAGGGAGTTTATGTCGCATACTTTGAATTCGGCTCGCCGGCATCGCGTTATGGTCTGGTGCCGGGCCGGCGCATTGTCGAAGTCGATGGTCAGCTGACGCCGGATCTTGATGCTTTTCTGAGACAAGTCAGCGGCCGATCCGATCGCTCATCCTTGCGAATCAAGACACTATCGTGGAACGATGCACCGGAAGTGATCACTTTGAAATTGGACCGCCATTATTGGCCCGCTTATGAGCTGCAGCGCACGGCTGTGGGTTGGGAGCGACATTCGCTCGAATAGCGCCGTGCCGCGCCGGTACAATTGGGGCCATGGTAAAGGTACTGCGCGCGACGCATTCCGAGCTCGAGACCGCCGTGCAGGCACTGCGCAACGGCGAGCTTGTGGCTTTTCCGACCGAGACCGTCTACGGGCTCGGCGCGCATGCCGGACACCCGGCGGCGCTGCGGCGCGTGTTCGACCTCAAGGGCCGGCCGACCTCGCACCCGCTGATCGTGCATCTGGACAGCGTGCGCTTCCTGGCGCGATGGGCGCGTGAGATACCGGCCGCGGCCGAGCAGCTTGCCGCGAGCTTCTGGCCCGGGCCGCTAACTCTGGTCTTGCCGCGCGCCTACAACGTGCATCCGCTGGTAACCGGCGGCCAGGACACCGTGGCGGTACGCATCCCCTCGCACCCCATGGCGCAGCAGTTGCTGACTGCCTTTGGCGGTGGCATCGCCGCGCCGTCGGCCAACCGTTATGGCCGCCTGAGCCCGACTCGTGCCGAGCATGTACGCGATGAGTTCGGCAACGAGGTGCGTGTGATCCTCGACGGTGGGGATTCCAAGCTGGGTCTCGAGTCCACCATCGTCGCTTGCGTGGACGGCAGCGTGCGGCTGCTGCGGCCGGGCTCGATCAGCCTGTCGCAGCTGCGTGCCGTGGTCGGGGAGGTGCTGACGCACCCTTCGGCGCAGGCGCCACGCGCGCCCGGCGGTCACGGAGCGCATTACGCGCCGAACACGCCACTGTCGATTACCTCGTCCGAGGAGATCGAACAATTGGTCGGCGAACTGTCGGGGGTTGGCCAGCGCATCGCGGTGCTGGCGCTGCGGGCGCCCATGCGCGCGCACCAGTTCGTGACCTGGATCAATGGCGGCACGCGGCCCGAGGCCTATGCGCACGATCTGTATGCGCATCTGCGGGCACTGGATCGCGCCGCGTGTGTGCGCATCCTGGTGCAGGCCGTGCCCGGCGACGAACGCTGGGACGCGGTGCGTGATCGTTTGACGCGCGCGGCGGCCGCGAGTGCCAGCGACAGCGCCAGCGATAGCAATGTCGATGATGATTCACTGGCAGTAGGCGTACTGCCATGAACCTGCCCTCCTGATGCCGCGCTACATCGATCCATTCGAGCCGCAGCAGATACAGCGGCTGGTGCGTGAATTCGGCTCGCCGCTGCTGATCGTCGATTGTGCACGCGTGCGCAGCCAATATCGCCGCTTGCGCCGGGCGCTGCCGCAGGTGGCGCTGCATTACGCGCTCAAGCCGCTGCCGCACGCGGCCGTGGTGCGGACCATTATCGAGCAGGGCGGCGCGCTCGATCTTGCTACCAGCGGCGAGATTGCGCTTGCGGCCGCACAGGGTGTGGACCCGCGGCTGTGTATCGACACGCATCCGATCAAGCGCCAACGCGACATCCGCAATGCGCTCGAGTACGGCATCCGCACCTTCGTCGCCGACAACGTCGATGAGGTGCGCAAGTTCAAGCGTTATGGCCAGCGCGCGGCACTGCTGCTGCGCGTGTCGTTTCGCAGTCCGGGGGCGGTCTGCGACCTGTCGCGCAAATTTGGCTGCGATCCGGAGGATGCGATCCCACTGGCGCGCCTGGCCGCCTCGCTCGGCATCGATGTACAGGGGTTTTCATTTCATGTCGGCTCGCAGGCCGCGGACGCGCTCAAGCATGTCGAGGCCATCGAGGCCTGCCGCCTGCTGCTGGCCGGCGCGCGACGCGAGCGTCTGGGCACGCTCGATACGCTCGACATCGGCGGCGGCTTTCCGATCGACTACCTGCGGCCTGCCCTGGACATCCAGAGATTCTGCGCACCGATCCGCGCGGCCCTGGCGAGGCTGCCCGCGCGCATTCGTGTGCTGGCCGAACCGGGGCGCTTCATCGCCGGACCCGCAGCCATTGGCGTTGCGACGGTCATGGGGCGCGCGCGGCGCGAGGGGCATTGGTGGTACTACCTCGATGACGGCCTGTATGGATCCTACAGCGGGCAGCTGTACGACCATGCCCGCTATCCGGTCGAATCGCTGCGGCAGGGTGAGCCGCGTCTGCCGTCGGTGCTGGCCGGCCCCACCTGCGACAGCATCGATGTGATCGCCGAGAATCTGATGCTGCCGCAGCTCAAGGCCGGTGACCTGATCGTGGGCCGGGCCATGGGCGCCTACACCTGGGCCAGCGCCTCGGAATTCAATTTTTTCCCCAAGGCCACCGTGATAGCGGTCAATCGCCGGCCCGGGGACAGCGGCGGCACGGACTAAAGCAGCGGGTGTATGGGATGAAACACTGGCCGCAGCAGATAGCGCCGCGTGATTTGAGCATAGCCGCGAAATACGAAGTGATCGTTGAGCTTGAGCAACGATTCGCGGTGCTTGCGGTAATACGCGGGCAGCTCGAACCACTGCATGGTGGGCTGCAGATGGTGCGCGATGTGCAGATTGTTATAGAGAAACAGCAGGCCGAAAAGCGTGTTGGACTCGACCGAAGCCGTGCGCTCGCTCGGACCGGGCGCGGCGCGATGTTCGGTGAACGCGCGCAGCAGGCCCAGACTCATGCCGGGATAGGCCACCAGCAGCACATATTTCCACCACTGCATGCCGTAGAGGTGGCAGATCCAGAGCAACACGGCGACCGCCGCGAAGTGCACCAGCCAGGTCGATACATGGCTGAAATCCCGGCGCCCCAGTCGCGAGCCTTCGCGGCGCACCAGTATCGACAGCCGCAGCAATGGGCCGATGCTCAGGCGCCCCAGAAGCGTTTGATTGAACAGCAGCAGCGCCCGATGCACCGCTCCCATGCGCTGCCAATCGGCGCGCAGCACGAAATAGGACTCGGTGTCCTCTCCGGGAACGGTCAGATTGTGATCGCGGTGGTGGATGCTGTGGCTGCGCCGGTACAGCGAAAACGGAAACCACAGCCCCAACGGCGGAAACACGATCGCAAAGCGCAGCCAGCCGGGTATGCCGCGGAAGGAATGAATGGCCTCATGCTGCAGCGAAAAATGCCAGGCGATCAGGTAGGCACCGATCGGCACGATCAGCCACCAGGGCAGCACGCTGTTGTAGCGAATCAAGCCGAACCAGGCGGCGTAGATCGCCAAGGCGACCAGGATGGTCGGTCCGTCGTGGTCGCGAAAGCTGCGCATGATGCCCAGCTGTCTACTCCGCGCCGGGCTGGGACGTCAACCCACGGAACGCCGGGTGCACGTCGAGGGCCAGCGCGTGTGTTCGCCAATAGTCCAGCGTGAGCTCGAATTCGGCCAGCAGCGGCTCATAGGACAGCGGATCGGGCTGCACAAAGCGCTTCAGGCGCAGGTCGGCCATCAGCGGCTGCAGCGAGGCATCCTCGTGCGCCTCCCGAAAGGCTCGCGCCAGGGATTCCAGGGGACTTGAGGCGATCAGCGGTGGAATCGGCCGCGACGCGGTTCGGGCCACCGTGCGCACGCGCGCGGCGAGCTCCGGAGCGTAGCGACGCAGCAGATGCAGGCTGTAGGAGTCTATGGCCGCGACCTCGGCGCGGCCTTCGGCAACGGCGCTGAGGGCCCCCTGAGGAGTGATCTGCGGCGCTATGACTTCGAGAAACAGCGGCCGGCGGCCGCCCACCTGACGCAGATGATGCAATGGCGCGGCAAATCCCGACTGCGACTCGGTGCTGGTGAAAGCAATGCGCTGCCCAAAGGTGTCGCTGAGGCAGCGATGGGAGCTGTCGGCACGCACGACGAATTCGCTCCAATACATGGGCTGGCCGCCAAACTCAGCCGGCGAGGGCACCGGTGCGGCCAGCAGGTACGGGCGCGGTTCGGTACGGCTGAAGGGCAGACCACACATGAACACGGCCGCCTTGTCCGTGCGCGCCCACAGCTCAACCAGTGGCGCCGGCGCCGGATAGTCGATGACCTCGACCAGCGCTCGCGCCCGCCGCGCCACGCGCGACAGCAATTCGCGCCACGATTCGGCCGCGGCCACGGACACCGAGTACATGCGGGCATTGGCGATCCACGGCTGCGCCGCGCTCAAGCCGGCACCTGCGCCCGGCGTTCGAACACCGGCAGGCTCAGCAGCGCCACCATAGCTGCGCACATGACGTAAAGGGCCGGCGCCATGGCTGAGCCGTTGGCCTGGCGCGTGAACCAGGTCAGGATGGCGGGCGCGAAACCACCGAAAATCACGAACGCGGCGTTGTACACCAGCGATATGCCGGTCGCTCGTATGCCTGTGGGGAACAGATCGGACAAGGCCGCGGGCGCCACGCCGACGAATATTGCGACCATGACGCAGAACGCCGATTGCACCAGCATCAGCACGGCGGTCGTGGGCGAGGCCTGCAGCCATAGATACAGCGGCCACACCGTAACGAGCATGGCCAATGCGCCGGCCGTCAGCACGCGGCTGCGACCGACCCGGTCTGACAGCCGGCCCGAGATCAGGCAGGCAGCCACGAACAGCACGTTGCCGATAAGCGAAGCCGCGAACGCCTGCCTCGCCGTGAATCCGAACGCGTGCTGCACATACACCGGTGTATAGATATTGAGCACGTAGACCGACACCGCCCACAGCACCGAGATGCCAAATCCCACGGCCAGCGCCGCTCGATGGGCTCCGAACGCCAGCCGCAGCGCCGAGCGCGGCCGGGCAGCGGTGCTGCGCCGGCGGGTCAGTTCGGCTTCAAACTGCACCGTCTCGCGCAGCGAGCGGCGCAACAGCAACCCGGCGGGCACGATCAGGACGCCGATGAAGAACGGAATGCGCCAGCCCCAGTGTTGCAGTTGTGCCAGGCTCAGGCTCGACGTCACTGTAAAGGCCACCAAAGCTCCGAGTATGTTCGACATGCCCATGCTGGCCTCCTGCCACGCGGCGACGCGGCCGCGTGCACCGGTAGCGGCGCTTTCGGCCAGGAAGGCGCTGGCGCTGCCGATCTCGCCGCCCGCCGACAGGCCCTGCAGCAAGCGGCCGATCAGCAGCAGCACCGGTGCGAACACACCGATCGCAGCGTAACCGGGCGTGACGGCGATCAACAGCGTGCCCGCGGCCATGATCCATATGGTCAGCATCAGCGCGGCTTTGCGGCCCGCGCGATCGGCATAGGCGCCAATCAGCATGGCGCCGAGGGGCCGAATCACGAAGCCGGCACCGAAGAACAGGAAAGTATTGACCAGCGCTGCCCCGGGATCGTCGCTCGGAAAGAAACTGTGCGCGATGTAGGGCGCGAACAGCGCATACACGGTGAAGTCGTACCACTCCAGCAGGTTGCCGACGCAGGCGGCGACGATGCCGCGCCGGCCGGTGCCGCGGCGGCCGGTGCCGCGGCGGCCGTGGCCGTCATCGGTGGCGTGGGGGCCGGACATCAGCGCTCCTTTTTTTTGGGATATCGGGTGTTATAACTTTTGTTATAACGCTCGAAATTTACAAAATCGAAGGGCCGCACCGGTCCCCCAAGCAGCTTTCTGGGGTGCGGGTACGGCGCGGCCGCATATGCTACCGAATGCTGCGAGGTGGCACTGTGCCAGCAAACTGCTTTAGGCGCCGCCGCCGCCCAGCGTCTGCAGCAGCACCGGCAGCGAGTCGATGGGCGCGGCGCAGGTGTTGCCGCGGCAGACATAGGCCAAGGCGTCGGTGCCGGGCGCCTTCGAGGCCAGGGCCTCGGGCAGTCCGGCGACATCGGCCGCTATGGCGATGGTCCATCGGCGCGGCGCAAATACGCCATTGAGCTGCCTGCGCCAGGGCTCGATCGCATCCGCGCGGCCGCGCAGCAGCACGATTTGGGGTGGCTCGAGGTAATCCTCGAGCCCCTGCAGCATGCTGGCGTGGGCCTGCGGATACTGCTGCAGCGCCGGCCAGCAGGCGCGCAGCGTGCGCTCGGCCGCGCGCAGATAGCGGTTCTCACCGAGCAGGTAGCCCAGGCGCAGCAGTGAGCGTGCGGCCACGGCATTGCCGGCGGGGATGGCCTCGTCGGCGAAGGATTTCGGGCGGCTGATCAGCCTCTCGTGATCATCCGCGGTGAAGAAAAACCCGCCCGCAGCCGCATCTTCAAAATGCCGCAGCATGACTTCCGCCAGCTCGATCGCCCACTGCAGCTCATCGAGCCGGAAGCGCACACTTTGCAGCTCGAGTATGGCCTCGAGCAGGAAGGCGTAGTCATCCAGATAGCCGTCGAACTGTGCGCTGCCCTGCATGCTGACCGACAGCAGCCGTCCGCCGCGCCAATGCACGCGTTTGAGGAAGCTCAGCGCCGCGCTGGCGCTGGTCGCATAGTCCTCACGTCCGAGATAGCGCGATGCGCTGGCCAGGGCACTGATCGCCAGCGCATTCCAACTGCACAGCACCTTGTCGTCGAGGGCCGGGCGCACGCGTGCGTCGCGCAGTCGCCGGAGTTTTTCGCGCGCGCTGGTCAGCGCCGCGCGTACCTGCTCAGGCGGCAACTGCGCCGTGACCCGCAGATGCCATTGGCCCTCGAAATTCGGCGGCAGTTCCAGATTGAAGCGCGCCGCAAACACCGCCCACTCCTGCGGCTCGAGCGCCTGTTGCACGCTCTCGCGCTGCCAGAGGTAATAGCTGCCCTCATGCCCTTGCGAATCGGCGTCCAGGCTCGAATACAGCGCGCCCTCGCCATTGGCGAACTCGCGCAGCATCCACGCGGCGGTACTGCTGGCGGTATCGGCGAACAGCGGCTGTGCGCTCGCCGCGGCGGCTTCAGCGTACAGGCCCAGCAGCTGCGCGTTGTCGTACAGCATCTTCTCGAAGTGGGGGATCTCCCAGCGCGCGTCCACGCTGTAGCGAAAGAATCCGCCGCCGAGCTGGTCGAACAGTCCGCCTTCGGCCATGCCGGTGAGCGTGAGCTGTACCATGTGCAGCGCCTGCGCATCGCTGGCATACCAGTCGCGCAGCAGCCGCGACAGTGCGGGCACGGGTGGGAACTTCGGCGCTGCGCCAAAGCCGCCATACTGCCGATCGAAGCTGCTGTGCAGCCGGGCGCGACAGGCCCGCAGCGGCTCGGCGTTCAGCGGCGCGGCGCTGACTGCGCTCGCGTTGATCTCATCGAGCGCCGCCACGATCTTGGCGGCGCTGTGGCGCAAGGCCTCCAGGTGCTCATGATAGTAGTCCGCCACCTTGTGCAGCAGCTCGGCAAACGCCGGCAATCCGAAGCCGGCCTCGCGCGGGAAATAGGTGCCGCCGAAGAACGGCCGCTGATCCTCGTGCATCAGAAACATGGTCAGCGGCCAGCCGCCGCCGCGGCCGGTCAGCATCTGGTGGGCGAGTTGGTACAGCTTGTCGAGATCGGGACGCTGCTCGCGGTCGACCTTGATGTTGACGAACAGCTGGTTCATGACCGCTGCGGTGGCGGAATCTTCGAACGACTCGTGCGCCATCACGTGGCACCAGTGGCAGGCGGCATAGCCGATCGACAGCAATATGGGCTTGCGCTCGCGCTGTGCGCGCTCCAGCGCCTCGCTGCCCCAGGGGTACCAGTCGACCGGGTTGTGCGCGTGCTGGCGCAGATACGGGCTGCTCTGAGTCGCCAGCCGGTTCGGCTGCGATGCCGCGAGCTCATCCATGGGTTCGAGCCGGTTTTCCAGTAAAATGGCGCGCCACTATAATGGATTACCCCCGCTCCCCATGTCAGTACCAGTTGAAGTTCCGGCCGCGCCGGCCACGGCAGCGGATCTGCCGCTGCTGCGTCTCAAGCGTGGCGAGGACCGGCGGCTGCGCGCCGGCCATCTTTGGGTGTTTTCGAACGAGGTGGATAACAACGCCACGCCGTTGACGGATCTGCCTGTGGGCGCAATGGTGCGCGTGCTCTCCGACCGCGATCAGTTCCTCGGCTACGCCTACGTCAATCCGCATGCCTTGATCTGCGCCAGGATTCTGAGCCGCAGTCCGGTGCAGCCGCCCGATCGCTCGCTGCTGATCCACCGTCTCAAGGTGGCCCTGGCGTTGCGCGAGCGTCTCTATACCGCACCGTACTATCGTTGGGTGTTCGGTGAGTCCGACTGTTTGCCCGGACTGGTGCTGGACCGCTATGGCGAAATCGTCGTGGGCCAGATTGCCACGGCCGGCATGGAAGCGCTGCGCGCGGAAATCGAAGCGGCGGTGGTGGCCGTGGTCGATGTGCGCGCGCTGGTTTGGAAGAATGACGGCGGTGCGCGTGAGCTCGAGCAGCTGCCGCGTCAGGTGCTCACGCCCATTGGCCGCGCCCCGGAGGAATTGCAGGTACTCGAATCCGGACTGACCTTTGCGGTGCCGCTGGCGTCGGCCCAAAAGACCGGATGGTTTTACGATCAGCGCGGTAACCGCGAACAATGGCGCGGCCTGATCACTCCCGGCGCGCGGGTACTGGATGTATGCAGCTATGCCGGCGCGTGGGCGATCGCGGCGTTGTCGCGCGGTGCCGGCAGTGCACTGTGCGTGGATTCTTCGGAAGCCGCACTGGCCGTTGCGACGCGCAACGCAGCCGCAAACGGTGTGACCATCGCGACCCGGCGCGGCGATGCGTTCGAAGTGCTCGATGAGCTGGTGCGCACCGGCGAGCGTTTCGATGCCATCGTGCTCGACCCGCCGGCGTTCATCAAACGCAAGAAAGACATACCGCGCGGCCAGGCGGCCTACCGCAAACTCAATCAGTTGGCCATGCGGCTGCTCGAACGCGATGCGCTGCTGGTGAGCTGCTCGTGTTCGTACCATCTGGCGCCAGAGGAACTCGTGGGACTGATTCAGTCGGCCGCGCGCACCACCAGCCGCTTCGTGCAGATTCTCTACAGCGGTGGCCAGGCGCCCGACCATCCGCTGCACCCGGCCATACCTGAAACGCGCTATCTGAAAGCGTTCTTCTGCCGCGCCACGCGCGAGTGATGCAAGGTAGAATTCCTCGATGCTTCGCTATCCGCACATCGACCCGATCGCCTTGAGCCTGGGCCCATTGCGCATCCACTGGTACGGGATCATGTACCTGCTGGGCTTCGCCGGAGGCTGGTGGCTCGCGCGCAGCCGGGCCGCTCAGCCCGGCTCGACCTGGAAGGGCGCCGATGTCGATGATTTCGTGTTCTACGCCATGCTCGGCGTCATCCTGGGCGGGCGAATCGGCTACGTGCTGTTCTACGGATTGTCACTGTGGCGCGCCGATTGGCTGTATCTGTTCAAAATCTGGGAGGGCGGTATGTCCTTCCATGGCGGCATGCTCGGAGTCATCGTCGCCACGGCCATCTTTGCCCATCAGCGCGCGCGCCGCATCGGCGACGTATTTGACTTCGCCGTGCCATTGCCCGGCGTCGGCTTGTTCTTCGGGCGCATCGGCAATTTCATCAATGGCGAGCTCTGGGGTCGCCCGACCGATGTGCCCTGGGCCATGCTGGTCCCGGATCCGAACGGCGGCCCGGCGGTTGCGCGCCACCCCTCGCAGCTCTACGAGGCCACGCTCGAGGGATTGGTTCTGTTCACCATACTGTGGCTTTACACCAGCCGGCCGCGGCCGCGCTACGCGCCTTCGGGATTGTTCCTGATCTGCTATTCGGTGGCGCGCATTGCGGTCGAGTTCGTGCGCGAACCGGATGTGCAGATCGGCTATCTGGCCGGCGGCTGGTTCACGATGGGGCAGTTGCTGTCGCTGCCCATGCTGTTGCTCGGCATCGGCATGATGGTGTTTGCCTACCGGCAGCGCGCGCCTTCGGGCAATTTTTCGCCCGTGCCCTGAACCTGCCGGCGCCCATGGACCAGGCATACTTGAGTTTGCTTCGGGACATCCTCGAGCACGGTGCCGATAAGAGCGATCGCACCGGCACGGGCACGCTGTCGGTATTCGGCCGCATGCTTCGTCACGACCTGCAGACGGGTTTTCCGCTGCTGACCACCAAGAAACTGCATCTCAAGTCCATCCTCTACGAGCTGCTGTGGTTTCTGCGCGGCGACACCAATATCAAGTTTCTGCACGATAACGGCGTGACCATCTGGGACGAGTGGGCGACACCGGACGGGGAGCTCGGACCGGTGTACGGCGCGCAATGGCGCGCATGGCAGGGGCCTTCCGGCGACACCATCGATCAGGTCGCCGCGGTGGTGCAGAGCATACGCACCAGGCCCGACAGCCGCCGCCACATCATCAGCGCCTGGAACGTGGCATACCTGCCCGATGAATCCAAGCTGCCGGCGGTCAACGCCGCCGCTGGCAAAATGGCATTGCCGCCGTGCCATGTCATGTACCAGTTCTATGTCATGGGCGGCCGCTTGCACTGCTTGCTCACGCAGCGAAGTTGCGATGTGTACCTGGGTCTGCCCTACAACGCCGCCAGCACCGCCTTCCTGACCTGCATGATGGCGCAGCAGTGCGAGCTGGAGCCCGGTGAGGTCATCTACTCACTGGGCGATACGCACCTGTATTCGAATCATCTCGAGCAGGCTCGTCTGCAGTTGAGTCGCGAACCGCGCGCGCTGCCGAGACTTCACCTCAAACGCAAACCGCCGTCGATGTTCGACTATCGATTCGACGATTTCGAACTGCTCGGTTACGACCCGCATCCGCACATTCCCGCTCCGATCGCCAAATAGACAATTACGATGCCGCGGTTTCTGTCGGGGTGCTCGAGTCCGCCGGCAGTGCGCTATCGCCGTGGACCAGTGCGGTCCAGGTCAGCTCCTGGCCGTTGCGCTTTCCCTTGGCCGTGATTTTCATGCCTTCGGGCGAGATGGCAACGATGTATGGCTTTTCGTTGACGATGATTTCGCGCTTCAGGGTCTTGTCGAGTTTGGTAGGCATGGTGTATTTCCGTGATTTAAGGTTAAAGCTTGCGGGCGACCCGCAGATCGGCGCACAGAGTATCTAAGGCTCGCGCGCGTTGCTTGAGTTCCTGCATGGGGGCCCGGGAGCGACCATAACCCGCCACCGGCCGCTTGCATGTCGGTACAATCCGACATATGAGTCGAACCAAGCCCAAGCGCAAGGCCAAACGCAAGGCCAAACGCAAGGGGAAGCGCAAGCCCAAAGCCAAGGCCCGGGTGGTGCCCTCGATCGTGGCGCGGCCGGATATGCTGCGGGTGCGCCGCTCGCGCCTGCACGGCCGTGGCGTGTTTGCACTGCGCCGCATACGCAAGGGCACGCGCATTATCGAGTACCTGGGCGACCGGGTATCGCATCGGGAAGCCGATAATCGTTATGGGCACAAGCCCGCCGACGACAACCACACCTTCCTGTTCATCGTCGATCGTGCCACGGTCATCGACGGCGGCAGCGCCAGCGGCAACGACGCACGCTATATCAACCATGGCTGCGACCCCAATTGCGAATCGTTGATCGAAGATCGACGCGTGTTCATCGAGGCTGTGCGCACCATTCAGCCCGGCGACGAGCTGACCTACGATTACCAGATCGGCCGCGACAAGGAGGATCCGCCGAACGTGGACGAGATCTTTGCCTGCCGCTGCGGGGCGAGCAGTTGCCGCGGCTCCATGCTCTGGCCGGCCAAGCGTAAGCGACGGCTGAAGGCTTCGTGAAGGCGCAGCAGGTATCGCGCGCGGCCGTGATCGGCGCCATGGGCGTCGTCTACGGCGATATCGGCACCAGTCCGCTATACGCACTCGAGGCCTCGCTCAACGCGGCTGGAGCGCCGATGTCGCGCCTGGCCGTGTTAGGCGTGCTGTCGCTGATCTTCTGGAGCCTGCTGGTGGTGGTCACGATCAAGTACGTGGTGCTGATCATGAGCGCCGATAACCACGGCGAGGGCGGCATCCTGTCGCTGTTCGCGCTGGTGGAGCGCACCTTGACTGCCGGCACGCGCTGGCAGCGGACCATTGTCATGCTGGCGGCGCTCGGGGCGGCGCTGTTTTATTGTGACGCCCTGATCACGCCGGCGATTTCGGTGCTGAGCGCAGTCGAGGGGCTCGAGAACCTGAACCCGGCCACCGCCCAGGCGGTGGTGCCCGTGACGCTGGTCATCATCATCGGGCTGTTCGCGATACAGCATCGCGGCACCGAGCGAGTCGGGCGCATGTTCGGTCCCATCATGGTGCTGTGGTTCCTGGTGCTGGCCGTGACTGGCGTAATGGCCTTGATCAAGCATCCCTCGGTGCTCGCGGCGCTGAGCCCGAGCTATGGCGCGCTGCTGCTGCTGCAGCGGCCGGGCGTGGCGCTGGCTATTCTCGGGGGAGTGTTTCTGGCGATGACGGGCGGCGAGGCGCTCTATGCGGATATGGGTCATTTCGGCAAGAAGCCGGTTCGCATCGCCTGGTTCGCCGTGGTCTGGCCGTCGCTGGTGCTCAATTATTTCGGCCAGGGCGCCATGATCCTGGATCGGCCGGAGACCGCGCACCTGCCGTTGTACCAACTGGTGCCAGTGAACCTGTTGCCGCTGATGGTGCTGCTGGCGACCGTGGCCACCATCATTGCCTCACAGGCCACGATCACCGGCGCGTTCTCGGTCACGCGGCAATGCATTCAACTGGATCTGTTGCCGCGGCTGCGCATCATGCAAACTTCCGCCCGCGAGCACAGCCAGATCTATGTGCCGGCTGTGAACTGGACGGTGCTGCTGGCCGTGTGCCTGTTCGTCCTGGGATTTCGCTCCTCGGATGCGCTGGGCGCAGCCTATGGCGCGGCCGTTGCCGGCACCATGTTCATCACCACGCTGCTGGGCACGCAGCTGGCACTGGCTCAGTGGCGCTGGCCCATGTGGCGGGTAGCGGCGGTGTTCGGGCCGCTCAGTCTGGTCGATCTGGTCTATCTGACCGGAAACCTGACCAAGTTCGCGCAGGGCGCCTGGGTGCCGCTGACACTGGCGGCGCTGTTGTTCTGTGTCTTCATGATCTGGCGCAGCGGGCGACGGCTCATGCGCCGCGCGCTGCGTGCGGTCGCGGTGCCGTTGTCGCAGCTGTCGAAACTGCTGGCCGACGTGCCGCGGGTACCGGGTACCGCGGTGTTCCTGGCCAGCGATCCCGACCATGTTCCCACCGCGCTGCTGCGCAACCTCGAACACAATCACGTGGCGCACGAACGCATCGTGTTTCTGAACGTGGAAATTACCCGTGCGCCACGCCAGGATCCCACCGATCGCGTTCGCATTGCCATGCTGCTGCCGGAGATCTACACCATTACCGCGCGCTTCGGCTTCATGGAAACCCCCGATGTCAGCGAAGCGCTCAAGCAGTGCCGCGTGCGCGGCCTGAAGCTGTTCGGGCAGGACTGCTCGTTCTTTCTGGGCTGGCATCTGGTCGCGCCGCGCTCTCGTGGCGGCTACGAGGGCCTGCGCCGCCGATTGTTCGCCTGGATGCAGCGGAGCAATACCCAGGCGGTCGAGTTCTTTCGCATGCCCGAACGCCGCGTGATCGTGCTGGCAACGCAGGTCGAGCTCTGAGCGGCTCGTGAGCGCACGCATCGCGCTGGTAGTGGCCATGGCAGATAACGCCGTCATAGGCCGCGGCGGCACGCTGCCCTGGCATCTGCCCGACGATCTCAAGCACTTCAAGACACTCACCATGGGCAAGCCGCTGCTCATGGGACGGCGCACCTTCGAATCCATCGGTAAGCCGCTGCCCGGCCGCCGCAATCTGGTATTGACCCGGGGCGGCGCGCCGCTGCCCGCAGGGGTCGAGGCCGTGGCCAGCATCGATGCGGCGCGCGTGCTGGTGTCGGGCGCCGCCGAGTTGTGCGTAATCGGCGGCGCTGCAGTGTTCGCTGAAAGTTTGCCGGTGGCACAGCGCATATACATGACCTATGTGCACGGCGAGGTGAGCGGAGATGTGTACTTCCCGCCGTGGCAGGCTGCAGTCTGGCGCGAACTCGAGCGCTCGGAGCACCCGGCCGATGCGCGTCATGCCTATGCGATGAGCTTCGTGACGCTCGAGCGCGCCTCAACGGCGTCTTTGCGCCGATAGCTTCATTGCAGCCCGCGATACTCCACCAGCGGTCCGATGTCGGGCGCTGCGCCGTAGAATTCGCGGAACAGGATCTGCGGATCTTCGCTGCGGCCGCGCGAGAGAATCCTGGCGCGCAGGATGTCGCCATTGGCGCGTGTCAGGCCACCGTGCGCATGCAGCCACTGACCGGTGTCGCGCGCCAGCACTTCACTCCACAAGTAGGCGTAGTAACCGGCGGCATAGTCTTCGGATGAAAAGCTGTGCAGGAAGTACGGCGAGTGATAACGCGGCGGCACCGCGCCGAAGTCGAAGCCGCGTGCCTTGAGGCTCGCGCCCTCAAAGCCCATGACCCGTGCGGCCACCGGCGCCTGCGCGGGGCTGATCTCGTGCCAGGCCATATCGATCAGTGCCGCCTCGATATATTCGGTGGTGTCGTAGCCCTGGTCGAACGTCTGTGCGGCCACCACCTTATCGAGCAGCTCGCGCGGCATGGCCTCGCCGCTGCGGTAGTGATGCGCGAAATGCGCCACCACCGCCGGTTCGCGCGTCCACATTTCATTGAACTGCGACGGATATTCCACAAAGTCGGTGGGCACGTTGGTGCCCGACAGCAGCGGATATTCGCAATTGGAGAGCATGCCGTGCAGGGCGTGGCCGAACTCGTGGAATATCGTGGTGAGCTCGTCGAAACTCAGCAGCGTGGGGGCGCCGGGCGGCGGCTTGGGAATGTTGAGATTGTTGACCACCACCGGCTTGAGGCCCAATAGCTTCGATTGGCCGACAAAATTGTCCATCCAGGCGCCGCCGCGCTTGTTGTCGCGCGCATAGTAGTCGGCCAGGAACAGCGCCAAAGGCGAGCCGTCGGTGTCGAATACTTCGAATACGCGCACATCATTTTGATACACCGGCAGGTCGTGACGCTCCTGGAAGCTCAAGCCATAGAGCTCGTGCGCCACATAGAACACACCATCCTGCAGCACGCGGTTGAGCTCGAAGTAGGGCTTCACCTGATCGCTGTCGAAGTCGTAGCGCTGCCGGCGGACCTGCTCGGCGTAATACTGCCAGTCCCACGGCTGCAGGCTGAATCGAGCAGTGTGTGCGGCCGCGGCCTGAGCATCGATCAGCGCCTGAATGTCCGCCGCCTCGCGGTGTGCACGGCGCAGCGCCGTGGCACCGAGCGGGCGCAGCAGCTTCTCGACTGAGGCCGCATCGTGCGCGGCGTTATCCTCCAGCACATAGGCCGCGTGCGTCGGGTAGCCGAGCAATTGCGCGCGCTCGGCGCGAATCCTGACGATCTGGGCGATCACGGCGGTGTTGTCGTCGGCGCCGCCGCGCGCGCGCCCGATCGAGGCACGGTAGATGCGTTCGCGCAGCGCACGGTTCTTGAGCTGCGCCAGCACCGGCTGCGTGGTGGTGTTCTGCAGCTCGATCAACCAACTGCCGCTGTGACCGCGCTCCTTGGCGGCGGCTGCTGCTGCCTCGATCTGCTCGCTCGAGAGCCCGTCGAGCTGTGAAAGCTCGTCAACCAGCAGCGCGCTGTCGCGGCCGGCTTTCAATACGTTTTGACGGAACTGCGTGGTCAGTGAGGATAGCTGCTGGTTGAATCGGCGCAGTTTCTGCTGCTCGGGATCGGCCAGTTGCGCTCCGGCGCGTACGAACTGGGTGTGATAGCGCTCCAGCAGCTGCCGCGATTCGCCGTCGAGCTGCAGCCCCGCGCGTTCACGGTACAACGCGTCGACGCGTGCGAACAGGCGAGCGTTCAGATAAATCGCATCGCGATGTGCCGCCAGCTTCGGCGCGATTTCGGTGTCGAGCCGCAGTATCGCCTCATCGCTGTTGGACGAGACCAGATTGGAAAAGGTCGAATTCACACGGCTCAGTATCCGGCCGCTGCGCTCCAGCGCGACGATGGTGTTGTCAAAGCTCGCCGGCTGCGGGTTGTCGGCGATGGCGGCTACTTCCGCGAGCTCCGTAGCCATGCCGGCGGTGAATGCCGGTAAAAAATCGCTGTCCCGTATGCGATCGAACGGCGGCAGCTGGTACGGCAGCGCACTGGGCTGCGCGAACGGATTGTCGGCGCTGAGCGTGGCATCCATGGATTGCGCGGAGCTCAGCGCGGCGGCGAGCATGAGCGCAAGCATTGCCGGAATCGATGCAGCATTGGACACATCCACCCCCTTCGAGGATGGCATTATGCTGCAGGGAGCGCGGGATTTCCTGCCCGCTCTCCGCTCCGGTCGCGTAGCGGCCCTTGCCGCAACATTGTCACGGATCGGCGACACGTCTTGGCGGGCAGACACGTTGTTGCGGGCAACCATCGCCACAAGAATGCCTGCGAGACGAAACACGGTCTGACACTTAGGACATACGCTCAATGCCACACATTCCCCTGCTGCGCGCCGCGCTCTCACAGCAGTAGTATTGTGCAGTCAACGCCCCACTACCGCATCTCGAACGATCGCGCACAACTCGACGTGGCGATGATCCATCAATTTCTGTCGCAGGAGTCATCGTGGGCGCAGACCGTGCCGCGCCCGATCGTCGAGCGGGCCATAGCCCGGTCACTCTGCTTCGGTCTGTACCAGGCCGATCGCCAGCTCGGTTTTGCGCGCGTGGTGACCGACGCGGCGACCTTCGGCTATCTGGCCGACGTGTTCATCGTGGCATCGCATCGCGGCCTCGGATTGGGACGGCGCCTGCTTGAGGCGGTGGTGGCGCACCCTGATCTGCAGGGACTCACGCGATTCATGCTTGCGACCCGCGATGCGCACGAGGTATTCCGGCAGTTCGGCTTTATCGCGCCGAGTCACCCGGAGCTCCTCATGGAGCAGCACACGCCGCCCATGCCCGCAGCAGCAGTGGGCTAATGCCGGCGCAGATGGGTTGCGGCCAGAAACATGCGCGCCGGTTCGCCGATCAATTCGTAGATCGATTCGTAGGATCGCAACAGCGCATAGGCGCTCGGCACGTACGCCAGCGCGCCCTGAGAGTGCTCGCTGAACAATCCAATCGGAGCGGGTAGCACCGGCACGCCGGCGGCGGTAAATTCCTGCACCGAGCGCGACATATGCGAGGCGCGCGTGATCAATATCACCCGATCGATGCCGTCGCGCTTGAGCAGACTTGCGGCATTGCGGGCGTTTTCAAAAGTGTCATAGGCCTGATCGTCCACCCAACGCGGGTCGAGGTCGAAGTTCTGCCGCAGCGTTGCGCGCATCGCTGCCGCTTCGATTCCGTGCCCGGTCACGAGGATGGGCAGGTTGGTGCGCCGCGCGACGTACGCGCCGTAACTAAGCCGGTCGAGCATTTCCGGTGCGGCTGCAGGGGCGCGGTATTCGGGCGCGAAGTCGCGTACGCCGCCGCCGCCCAGTATCACGATCGCCTGGGCATCGCCGATCTGGCTCAAATCAAGCGCCGGATATCGCTCCGCCAGCCGCGTGATCGCATCGGCGATCACCGGGGTCGAGAGCAGCCACAGTGAACCCAATGCGAGTGCCAGCAGGCTGCGGGCCAGCCGCGGCCGCCGCGACAGCAGTAGCAGGCCCGCGATCCCAAGCAGCAAGGGGGCCGATGGGGGCAGCACCAGTTCCCGCAGCAGCGTCTTGAGATGCAGCAACCACATGAGCCGCGGCTCGCTCAGCCTATGCTCTGCAGCGACTCGGCGACAGTGTCGAATATCTGCTCGATCTGCGCCGGCTCGACGATCAGCGGCGGGGAGAAGGCCAGGATGTCGGCGGTGTAGCGGATCAATACGCCGCGCTCCAGGCAGCGCAGGAACAACTCGTAGCCGCGCCTGCCGGGCTGTCCGGGCCGCGGCTCGAGCTCAATGCCCGCCACCAGACCCAGATTGCGGATGTCACGCACGTGCGGCGCGCCGCGCAGCGCATGCGCGGCCTGCTCGAACTGGGCCGAGAGCGATTTGGCCCGTTCAAACAGCCCTTCGCGCTGATACAGCTCGAGTGCCGCCACGGTCGCGGCCGCAGCCAGCGGATGCGCGGAGTAGGTGTAACCATGGAACAGTTCGATGCTGTCGGGAGTGGCGGCGTTGACCACGGTGTCGTAGATCACGCGATTGACCGCCACGGCCCCCAGCGGAACCGATGCGTTGTTGATGCACTTCGCGAGCGTGATGAGATCGGGCGTCAGGCCGAAATATTCGCTGGCGGTGGCAGTGCCCAGCCGGCCGAAGGCGGTGATGACTTCGTCGAAAATGAGCAGCAGGCCGTGGCGGGCGCAGATCGCGTGCAGCCGCTCCAGATAGCCGCGCGGGGGCACCAGCACGCCGGCCGAGCCGGCCAGCGGTTCGACGATGACTCCGGCAATGGTCGAGGCGTCGTGCAGCACCACGAGGCGTTCGAGTTCGTCCGCCAGATGCGCTCCCCAAGCCGGCTGGCCGCGCGAGAAGGCGGCCTCGGCGATATTGAGCGTATGCGGCAAGTGATCGACACCTGGCATCAGGTTGGCGGTAAACGGTTTGCGGTTGGCGGCGATGCCACCCACGGAAATGCCGCCGAAACCCACACCGTGATAACCGCGTTCGCGGCCGATGAATCGAATCCGCTGCGGCTCGCCGCGCGCGCGGTGATAGGTCAGCGCGATTTTCAATGCCGTATCGACCGATTCGGAACCCGAGTTGGTGAAGAATATCCGGTCGAGCCCTGCGGGCATCAGAGCGGCCACACGGCTCGCGGCCTCGAAGGCCTGCGGATGTCCCATCTGAAAGCCCGGCGCATAGTCGAGTTCGCGGCTCTGACGTGCAATGGCCTCGGAGATTTCCGGCCGGCAATGGCCGGCGTTCACGCACCACAGGCCGGAAGTGCCGTCGAGCACGCGTTGGCCATCGTGAGCGGTGTAGTACATGCCGCTGGCGCTGACCAGCAGCCGCGGAGCGGCCTTGAACTGACGATTCGCCGTAAACGGCATCCATAGCGACTGGGTATCCGGCAGCGGCGTGGGCTTGGCACTCATTGCGGCTCCAATGCGGGAATTGTTTACGGGCCGCATTCTACAGCCCCGCCTGTTCCAGCAGAGTCTCGGTACGGCTCGAGTGCGGATCGGCCATGAGCGCATCGAGCACGCGCTGCTGCGCGTCGCCGCGGCGCTGCGCCTCGGCGTAGCTGATCTCGGGATGAAACATGACCATCGAATAGCGCGGAATGAAACGCCCGGGGAAGCGTCGCTCGAGCTTGGCCGCGAGCCCCTGCCGCTGCACGAATTGCGGCGAGCGCACCGCATCGCGCATCTCCTGATAGTTCTCGAGCGCCATCGCGGCGATGGCGGCGGTATCGGGCTGACGCTGGTGTTCGAAGCGCTCGAAAATTGCGCCGCGCTCACGCGCACTGCCGGCCTCCGGGCCGCTCAGCAGCCGGTCGAGCAGACGGCAATCCTCGAAGCCACAGTTCAGGCCCTGACCGTGAAAGGGCACGATGGCGTGTGCCGCATCGCCCAGCAGCAGGATGCGTCCCTCGACCTGCCAGCGCTGGCAGTACAGCGTACCGAGCCTGCCCTGCGGATGCGCGGCGAACTGCTGTGTCAGATCGGGAATGGCGCGCGCGGCATCGGCGAATTGCGTCTCAAAGAAGCGCTGCACGGCCTCGGCGCTGTGCAGCTGATCGAATCCCGGGTCACCGTGACGCGCTAGAAACAGCGTGGCGGTAAAGCTGCCGTCGGTATTGGGCAGCGCGATCAGCATATAGCCGCCGCGCGGCCAGATGTGCAGCGCGCGCGGCTCGTAAGCGTAGCGCTCGGGCCGGCTGGCATCGGCAGGAATCGCGAGTTCCTTGTAGTCGTGATCCAGCGGCAGCTCATGCGCCTGCAGCAATCCGCGCGCCAGCAGCGCGGCGCGTACGGCCGAGCCGGCGCCGTCCGCACCGAGCAGCACCTCGAAGCGCTCGCTGTAACCATGACCGCTGGCTTCATCGCGCAGCGCCACGCTGCCGGTGCCGACATCCACGTCAAGGCAGCGGGTATTGAATCTCAGCTCGATGCCCGGACACTGCGCCGCCGCTTCGATCAGGATCAGGTTGAGCCGTTCGCGGCTGACGGCATAAATGACTTCGCGCTCATTCTGGCCGTAGCGCAGGAACTGCAGCGTACCGTGCTCATCGTGCAGCATCCGGCCGGGCATGGGCATCATCGCCGGGGTAATTCGGCTCATGAGTCCGGCCTGTTCGAGCGCGAGAATGCCGCGCGCGGCCATGGCCAGATTGATCGAGCGGCCGCGTTCGGCCGGGGCCTGGCGCGGATCGGCGCGGCGCTCGATCAGCCGTACGCGCTGACCACGGTTGGCCAGCATCAGCGCCATCAGGGTGCCGACCGGGCCGGCGCCGATCACGCTATAGGCCGGCATCAGCGGGCCTCAGTGCCGCTCGCGCACGGTTTCGCACAGCTGCCACGCCGCGCGCAGCACGTCCTCGAAACTGTTGTAGAAGGGCACCGGCGCCATACGAATGATATCCGGCTCGCGCCAGTCGCACACCACGCCGCGTTGACCCAGCGACTGCAACACATATCGGCCGCGCTGCGCGCCGGCACGCAAGCGCACCGACAGCTGCGAGCCGCGTTGCGCCGGATCGGCCGGAGTCACGATCTGCAGCTCGGCGCCGGCGTTCTTCAGCAGCAACGACTCAAGATATCCAGTCAGCGCCAGCGCCTTCGCGCGCAGCGCCGGCATACCCGCCTCGGCGAACAAGGGCAGCGAGGCACGCAGCGGTGCGCTCGAGAAAATCGGCGGATTACTGACCGCCCAGCCGGCGGCACCGGCGGCGGCATTGAACTCGGCGCGCATCTCAAAGCGCGTCGCCGGATCGTGGCCCCACCAGCCGGCAAGTCGCGGCAGATCGGTACGCTGCAGATGCCGCTGGTGAACGAATGCACCGGCGAGTGCGCCAGGGCCGCCGTTGAGGTACTTGTAGCTGCACCAGACGGCGAAATCGGCTGCGTCCTCGTGCAAGGCCAAGGGCACATTGCCGATGGCATGGGCCAGATCGAGCCCGATACAGGCGCCGGCGGCGTGCGCGGCGCGGATGATGCGCGGCAGATCGAAGTATTGGCCGGTGCGATATTGCACGCCGGGCCAAAGTACCAGCGCCAGTCCCGCGCCGCTGGCTGCGATTCGATCTTCGATGTCCTCGCTGCGCAGTAGCTCTTCGCCCGCGCGCGGCGCGAGTTCGATCAGCTCGCGCGCGGGATCGAGGCCATGCCAGGCGATCTGCGCCGCGACTACGTGGCGATCGGAAGAGAAAGCGCCGGCCTCGATCAGGATGGCACTGCGCTCGCGGTTCGGACGGTAGAAGCTGGCCAGCATCAGATGCAGGTTCACGCTCAATGAGTTCATCGCGACCACTTCCAGGGCCAGCGCGCCGCTCAGTTGCGCCAGCTGCGGTTGCAGGGTTTCGGCATAGCCGATCCACGGCGCGCGGGCGTGCTCATGCCCCAGTACCGCAAGCCGTTCCCAATCTTCGATCTCGGCCTCGACCATGGCGCGTGCGTCGATCGGCGCCGGTCCCAACGAATGCCCGCACAGATACAGCAGCGGCTGGCCATCGGCGGCGCGCGGCAGCGCGAAGCGCCGGCGCATCGGACTCAGCGAATCGCTCTGGTCCTGGGCACGCGCCCACGCCAATTGCGACTCGAAGTCATGCTGCCCCGGCAATGCCATCTAGGCCAGCCGCAACGGGTAGAGCACGGGTCGCGAGGGTACGGCTTCGCCGGCGATCGCCGGGGCCTGCAGCGCCAGCAGGTACCAGCCGTCGGCGATTGTCTCGGCGACATAGGCCAGCTCGGTGATCGTACAGTCTCGGCGCTGCGCCTGAGCCAGCTGTGTGCTGCCCGCCGGCAAGCCGAAGAAAATGCGGTGCGCCGACAATGCCCCGGCGTCGCTGGCCCGGTCGGCCGACGGCACATCGAGCACCAGATGCTCTATGCCGCGCTCAACCAGCGCGCTCGCAGCCTGCTGCGACAGGAACGGGGCACGCTCGGCGCGCTCTTCGCTGAACTTCTGGCGATCGTTGGGTTGCGTGCGGACGACCGCGGCGCGCGCCGTCAGCCGCGGCGCGGGCGCCGTCGGCCACGCTTGCTCCAGACGCGCGCGAGTGATCAGCAGGTCCGCATCCTCGGGACGCGGCACACTGTCTTCATGGCTGTCGGCCGCCAGCTCGGGCTCGACCGTTACCAGCGCGGCCACCAGCAGCCGCTGCGGAATCAAACTGTGTACGTCGAGGCGCTCGACCGTCAGGTGTCCGACGCTTTCGGTGTGCGTGCCGTTGGCGTGCGGCGTGAGCGTCAGCACACTGCAGTTGCAGCTGGCGCCGTGAACCACTCGGCCACTGAAGTCACCGACTTCAAGCGCCACGCTGGCTGCGGCCGGGGCGCCGAAGCAGCGTAACTGGGGTCCGTGAAAATCCAGTATCCGGGCCAGACTCAGTCCGGCCGCCAGATCCGCCAGCAGCGCCACGCCGTCGATGTCCAGACGCGCCCATTGCGCACGCTCATTGCGTGCCATGCGCGCCGACCGCCGGCGCCGGCGGCTCCATGACGGCGCCGCAGTGTTTGCAGGTGCGCAAAGACAGGCTGCCGAAAAAGCGATTGAATACCGGCGGAAACTGGGTCTCTATGTCGGTCAGCGCAAACGACTCCTGGTACAGCAGCCGCTGGCAGTTTTCACAGTACCACTGCAAGCCGTCGAGTTCTCCGGCACGCCGGCGGCGCTCGATCACCAGCCCTACCGAGTCGGCAAAGCGTTGTGGCGAATGCGGAATCCTCGGCGGCAGCAGCAGGATCTCGCCGGCGCGCATGGGTAGATCGCTGATGCGTCCGTCCTGCACCACCCGCAGCACCATGGCGCCTTCGATCTGCTGGAAGAACTCCTCCGCCGGGTCGACATGAAAGTCCTTGCGGCTGTTTGGGCCTCCCACCGCCATGACGATGAACTCACTGTCCTGATACACCAGTTTGTTGCCCACGGGCGGACGTAACAGATGACGATGGGCGTCAATCCACTGCTTGAAGTCGATGGGATGCAGGGGGTGCATTGATTCGCGTATCGTAAGCCCATTGCCGCAGGGTGGCGACTTCGGACGCACGGATATGCTGAATCATCCAGCCTCGATACGGCCGCTGCCGCTGGCCGTGCTCACGGTATTGCTGTGCGCGGGGCTTGCCTCCTGCGCCATGCATTGGCCCTGGCGGCACCGCGCGCCGCCGGCGCCACAACCGGTTCACGAGCTGTCGATTCAGCCGCAGGCGCCGATCCTGCAGTTCTGGGACCGCAACACTTTGCTGATCGATCTGACGGCGCTGAGCGGCGACGGCGCCGCCACGCTGAGCGCGGCGGCCGGGCGCGGCTGGCCGATACGGCTGGAATTCCGGGTGCAGCCCGGAAGCATCGCGCGCCTGGAAGTGCAGGGGCTGGAACGAGTGGTCTATGAGATTCCCACGCAAGGGGCAGCGATGTTGTTCAAGCTGGCCCCCAGCGCCTACGTGCACGACACGCCGCAGATCACTGTTCGATGGATCGCGGCTGACGACTCCGCACGCTGAGCGCCGCGGCCTGTGGCGCATCGAGATTGAGCGCGGTCAGCGTGCCGCCCCAGACGCAGCCGGTGTCGAGCGCCACCACCTGATCGGCGCGGTAGAAACCGAGCGCCGACCAATGGCCGAAGATGATGCGCACGCCGCTGCTGGCGCGGCGTGGCGCCTTGAACCACGGAATCCAGGGCGCCGGCGCCGAATCGGGCTTGCCTTTCTGTTTGAAATCGATGCGCCCGTCGGGCGCACAGAAGCGCAGCCGCGTGAGCACGTTGACCGTAAAGCGCAGCCGATCCATACCTTGGAGCGAGGGCTGCCAGCGATCGGGCTGATCGCCATACATGGCCGACAGCAGCGCGCATGGATCGGTGCGCAGCGAGTTCTGCACTTCGCCCGCAAGCTTGAGAGTCTCGGCAACACTCCATTGCGGCACCACGCCGGCGTGCAGCAGCAGATCGCCTTGCGCGGGTTGGTAGTGGGCGAGCGGACGCTGCGTCAGCCACTCGATCAGTGTGTCACGATCCGGAGCATCCAGAATCTCGTTCAGCGTATCGCTCTTGCGCAGCTTCGCTCCAACCAGCGCCACCGCCAGCAGATGCAGATCATGATTGCCCAGCACGCAGCAGGCGTTGTCGCCCAGAGCGCGCACCAGCCGCAGCGCCTTGAGCGATTTCGGACCCCGATTGACCAGATCGCCGACCAACCATAGTTGATCGCGGTCGGGCTTGAAGCCGATGAGTTCGATCAGTTCCTCGAGCTCATCGGCGCAGCCCTGTATGTCGCCGATGGCCCAGCGCGCCATGCGCTAGTGCAGCATTCCCGGCATGGCAAGGCGGAACGCCGGGATGGCGGCATCAAAGGTGGCGCCGTCGTCGGCCACCATCTGATAGCTGCCCTGCATGGCGCCGACCGGAGTTTCGAGCACCGCGCCGCTGGAGTAGCGAAATCCCTGGCCCGGCTTCAGATAGGGTTGCTCACCGACCACACCATCGCCGCGTACTTCCTGCACGCGACCGTTGGCATCGGTGATGACCCAATGCCGCGTCAGTAACTTTGCCGGAACCTCGCCTTCATTGCGGATCGTGATGGTGTACGAGAATACGTAGCGGCGCTCGCGCGGCTCGGACTGATCCTCCAGATACGCGGTCTCCACTTCGACGCTGATCTTGTGACTCGCGCTGGTCATGCTCATAGTCTTTGCGTCCAAGTCAGCGCACGCGTACGGCCAGCACGTCGCAGGGCGCGCCGTGCAGCACCGAATCTTCAGTACGATGGATCAGAATAGACAGGCCGTGCCGTTCGCGACAGCCCAGTACGATCAGATCGCTGTTGTGCTCGCGCGCATGGCGCAGAATTTCAATCTTGGCGCTGCCCGCCTCGACGCTGGCGGCATCGGCGGGCAATCCCAACTCGCGCGCCAGAGTCTGGATCTGCTGCTGCGCCCGCGACATGATCTGATCGTCGATCTGCATCACCGGCACCAACGAGTCGCTCATGGGCTCGATCGGCACGAATTCCACCACGTGCAGCAGGCGTACTTCGGCATTGCCCGGCAATGCGAGTTCGCAGGCGCGGCCGGCGACGGCGCGACTGTCCTCGGTCAGGTCGATGGCGGCCAGAATGCGGCGGTACGCGCTCATTGCCCCAAGCTTAACGGATCATGGCTCGCCGCGCGCGCAGCGCCGGCGGCATGCGCTAATGCACCGAATTGCAGCGGCGCGAGCGTCTCGGCGCGGGCACCGGGGTCGATGCCGAGCGCTTGGATAGTCTCGGCGGCCAGATATTGTCGCAATGCATTGCGCAGGGTTTTACGGCGCTGCCCAAAAGCCGCCGTGACCACTTCGCCGTACAGCGGTGCACGCGCCCAGTCCGGTGCGCTATCGATGACCGCCAGCCGCACCACCGCCGAGCTGACCTTGGGGGCCGGACGAAACGCGCCGGCGCCGACCTCGAGCAGGCGCGTGGCCACCACCCGCGGCGCCAGCATGACGGTCAGCCGTCCATAAGCCGCACTGCCTGGGGCGGCAACGATGCGGTCGACCACCTCTTTCTGCAGCATGAAGTGCATATCGAAGATCGCATCGCCGGCGGCGAGCAATCGGAACAGCAGCGGTGTGGAGATGTTGTAGGGCAGATTACCGATCACGCGCAGTCGCGCGCCGCGCGCGCGCGCCAGAGCCTGCCAGTCCATCTTGAGCGCATCGGCTTCATGCAGCACCCAATGCGGTTCGGCGGCAAAGCGTGTGCGCAGCACGGCGGCCAGGTCGCGATCGATCTCGATCGCATCGAGCTGCCCGGCCGCGGCCAGCAGGCGCGAGGTCAGTGCACCCTGGCCCGGCCCGATCTCGACCGCGGCGTCGCCGGGCTTAAGGCCTACTGCTGCGACAATGCGCGCGATGATGGCCGGATCATGCAGGAAATGCTGGCCGAAGCGCTTGCGAGCGCGGATCACGGCCGGTGCGCGGCCATGGCCGCGGCCAGCTCGATCGCGGCCAGCAGACTGCCGGCATCGGCCCGGCCGCTGCCCGCGAGGTCCAGCGCCGTGCCGTGATCCACCGAGGTGCGCACGATGGGCAGCCCCAGTGTGACGTTCACCGCTTGGCCGAAGCCGGCATGCTTGAGCACCGGCAGACCCTGGTCGTGATACATGGCCAGTACCACGTCGTACCCGGCCAGGTGCCGTGGCACGAACAACGTATCGGCGGGCAAGGGGCCGTCAACGTCCAGTCCCAAGGCGCGGGCCTGCGCGATCGCAGGCCCGATAATGCGCTGCTCCTCGTCGCCGAGATGCCCACCTTCACCGGCGTGCGGATTGAGGCCGCACACCGCAATGCGCGCGCGCGCGATATCCCAGTAACGCCGCAGGTCGTGTGACAGGATCTGCAGCAGCTGCAGCAGCCCTGGCGTGTTCAGCGCATCGCTGACGGCGCGCAGGGGCAGATGCGTCGTCGCCAGCGCCACGCGCAGGTTGGCGGCCACCAGCATCATGACCGGCAGTGCCGCGCCGGTACGCGCGGCGATGTATTCGGTGTGGCCGCTAAAGGAAAAACCGGCCTCGATGATCAGGCTCTTCTGCACCGGTGCGGTCACCATGGCGCAGAATTCGCCGCCAACACAGCCATCGACGGCGCGATCGATCAGTGCCAGTACGGCGGCAGCGTTGGCAGGCTCGAGCCGCCCGGGCACGCTGGGAGTCGCGAGCGGCTGATGTAACAGGCTCAACGAGCCGCCCGCGCGCGCGACCTCGGCGCCTGCGACATAATCCTGCAGCTCGATTCGAAGCCCGAGAGTGCGGGCCCGCTGTGCCAGCAGGTCACGATCGCCCAGACATAGCAGCGGCCAGCTGCGCGGCATGCAAGCGGCCGCAAGGCACAGATCTGGGCCGATGCCGGCCGGTTCCCCCGAAGTCAGCGCGATCGCTGCGTCCGGCCTCAGAGCCGCAGCTCGACGTAGGATTCGTCGCGGATCTGCTGCAGCCACAGCTCGGTGGCCTCCTCGACCCTGCTGTCGCGCAGCGCCTCGAAGGCGCGCTCGCGCGCGGCGTCGGCGGTGTTGTCGAAGTCGCGATGTCCGAGCATTTGCATGAGGTGCCAGCCGTACTGACTGCGGAACGGCTGGCTGATCTCATTGGGCTTGAGGGCCTCGGCGACTGCGGCGAACTCGGGCACGAATGAATCCGCTTGTGTCCAGCCCAGGTCCCCGCCGTTGACGGCGGAAGCCGAATCCTGCGAATTGGTTTTGGCCAATACCGCAAAATCCTCCTTGCCCGAGACGATCTGATCGCGCATGCGCGCTAATTTCTGCCGCACGGTCGCGTCGTCCTCGATCTCGCTGGTCTTGAGCAGGATATGCCGCAGATGCACCTGCTGAATGATCTGGGCGCCGCCGGCGGCACGCGACTCGTTGAGCCGCACGATGTGGAAGCCGCTCGGAGTCTGCAGGATTTCGCTGACGTCGCCGGGCTTCATGCGGGCGATGACATCGGCCAGAAAAGTCGGCAGTTCAGTGCCCTTGCGCCAGCCCAGCGCGCCGCCGTCGAGCGCTGTTTCGCTGGCCGAGTAGGTGATGGCGAGCTTGCCGAAATCCTCGCCGTTGCGGGCGCGCTCATCGATCTCCTGGGCGCGCTTGTTCGCCTGCGCGAGCTGCGCCGGGGTCGCGTCCTGCGCGACCGCGATCAGGATATGCGAGACGTTGTATTCGTTCGCGGCCGAGGCGGTCTTTTTCTGGTGCTCGAGGTACTGATCGAGCTCGTGCGGCGTGATGGTGATGCGTTGGATCACATCGCGCGAGCGCAGGATCTGGCGAGCGATTTCACGCTTGAGCTCGATGCGATACTCGGGATAGTCGATGCCTTCGCTCGCAAGTTTCGCCGGCAGTTGCTCGAGCGTGATGTTCTGCCGCTTGGCGATGTCGTCCATGGCCGCATTGACCTGCTCGTCCGACACCTTGATCCCGGCACGGTCGGCGCGCTGGGCCTGAATCTCCTCGAGCACCAGCCGATCGAGCACCTGCTGGCGCATGACGTCGCTGCTGGGCAGCGCCACGTTCTGGCCGCGCAGCCGCGCAGAAATCTCGCGCGTCTGGCCATCGAGTTCGCTCTCGAGCACCAGGCCGTCATTGACCAGCGCCACCACCCGGTCCAGCAGCATGCCGTGGGTCGAGATGTCCTTATGAGGGCCGGTGTCGGTAGTCGCGGGCGTCGCGGTATGAGAGCTCGTGTCGGTACTCGTGGGGGCCGCGGCCAGCACGGCCCATACCGCCAGAGAGCCTAAGGCACTGAGGCCGGCGATCGTTCGAAGCACGCTGCGACGCATTAAATATCCATTCGCCTCAAGGGCTTAAGCTCAGAAAAGGGGCTGTCGGTTCGCGGAACTCGAGTATCCCCGAATCGACTGCTCAAGGAAAGCGGTGACCTGGCTTCCGACACTCGACAGACCCGTGAGTTCCAGCTGAAAGGATACCCCACTGCTCTGCTCGCCGGTGCGCGTGCTGATCGAGCGCTGCCAGAGCATGCGTATGCTCCAGCATGCCCCGCGATACTGAAATCCGGCGAAGTCCTCGATCGATTGCGGGTGAATGGCCGCTGGGATGGCTGCCGGGTTATCGAACAGTGAGTACACCGCACGGGCATAGGCATCCCAGTGACTCGAGACCGGCCACGCCACCGAGCCGTCGATCTGCGCCAGCTGCCCGCTGCGGTAGCGGTAGCTGATATTGGCCACCTGCTGATTGCTGGCGTGGTATTGCAGGGTCAATTCATCCTGCTCAATGCCCGACACGGCCGGATTGGAGGCCACGTCGAGCTGCAGATTCCAGTTCTTGTAGGCGCTCAGGATCAGTTCGGCGATCAGGCTCGAGGTGCTGACCGAATCCAGCGCCTGATTGGGCAATGTGACGCGGGCGGGCTGGAAATAAATCGCCTGGCCGATGGTGGCACTCAGGTAGCGCGTGCCGCTGGCGGCATCGAACATCTGCGTGGTCAGGCCGAGCGTAAGTCCGTTCTCATCGCCGATACGGTCGACGCCGACAAACCGGTTAGGGCGAAACAGCTCGATCAGGTTCGGATCGGGCGTCGAGGAATCGAACACCGGCAATTGGCTCTGGTCGCGATAGGGAATGTAGACATACATGGCGCGCGGCTCGAGCGTGATGCTGCGCGTGCCGCCGGAACCGCTCAGGCGCTCGAATTCGAGCCCGGTGTCGACGCTGACGATGGGCAGACTGCGTGCCGGAGAGCTGTCGCCGCCGTCGGTGTCGCGCAGCGCGTATTGGGTGAATTCCCAGGCTACGTTGGGCCGCAGGAAGTAGCCCGGCCCGCTGAAATCCAATCCCACGCGCGGCATGGCATCCAGCCGCCAGCCGCTCACGTTGGCCATGGGGTCGGCCACCGTGCCGGGCAGGTTGCAGGGGTTGGGTGTGGTGCAATCCCCGGTGAGATTGCACGGGTTGCAGCCCGCGCGCGTGAAATTGACCAGTTCGGTGTCGAAGCCGGTCTGCAGCTGCGACCAATCCTTGGGTGACCACACGGCCGCGGCCGTCAGCCGCGGCAGCTGGATGTACGGCCGCTCATCCACCGGTACATTGGTGTAATCGAGGGTCTGGAAGCCCACCATCTCGGCACGCAGATTCCAGATGTCATCGCGGTGGATCACGGCGATGCTGCGCGGCAGAAACGGTGTGCTGGTGCTCTCCGTGCCCTGGGTGAAATCCTCGAAATACGCGCCATCGCTGACGTCATCGAGGGTGGTGTCGATACGGGTGTTCCAGCCGAGCTGATAGCGATCGATCAGGCGCACGAAGCTGCGCTCGCCGTCCGTTTGCCTATCGTAAGGCATCACGTTGGCATCGAAGGTGCCGCGGTTGGACTCGGTCAGCAGACGGTATTCAGCCCCCAGGTCGATGCCGCGGGTGGAATAGATGGTCGGTGTGAACGTCGCATCCTGGTTGGGCGCGATGTTCCAATACCACGGCACCCCGAGGAATGCGCCGCTGAGACTGGAGCTGCCGAAGTTCGGGAACAACAGGCCGCTTTGGCGGGCAGTGCTGAGCGGAAAGGAGATCCATGGCAGATACAGTACCGGTACGCCTTCGAAATCCACCGTGGCGCCGTGGCCGACGCCGCGGCCGGCGGCGGTGTCGAGCGTCAGATCACGGGCGCGGATCTGCCAGTCCGAGCGCGGTGGCGGGCAGCTGCTGTAGGTCACGTGGCGCAGCGTGATCACTTTGGCGGGAGTCATCGAGATCTCATCGGCCGTGCCGTGGCCGGGTTGTTGCAGCAACTCGAACTGTCCGTGACTGAACTGCGCCTCCTGCTCGTTGTAGTGACCCGAATCGCCTTGCAGCAGCACCACCGGATCGCGATAGCGCACCGCGCCGGTGGCGGTCAGGTTGTTGCTGTTGCGATCGTAGGTCAGTTTGTCCGCCTGGATCTCGCGCTCGCCCAAATGCACATCGGCATGACCGGACAGTTCGGTCATGCCGTCGGCCGTGGCGCTGAGTTCATCTGAGCTGTAGGTGATGTCGCCCGTGAGCGTGCCGCCGGCGCCGAGCAGCGACTTGGCTGAACTGCCCGCGTTGGCCGGCGGCGGGGCGGCAGCCAGCAGCACCGGCGCGCTTTGCCATGGTTCGATGCAGGGCCCATCGGCGGCCTGTACCGCCAGCGGCAGTGCGCAGCACAGCACCGCGCCCCACAGCGCGCGCAGATGCGGGGATGAAATCATGTGGGTCTCATTATAATGATCGGCTGCAACATAAAGTTCCTCCCGACATGAGTGGCCACGACCCACGGCTCGAGCAACTTCAGAATTGGCTGCGCACGGATTTGCGCTGGCCGTTCGTGCGCGTGGCGCCGGCCTCGGCCGACGCCAGCTTCCGCCGCTATTTCCGCATCTGGAACGCCGATGGCGCGACCCGTATCGTCATGGACGCGCCGCCCGAAAAGGAAGATATCGCGCCGTATCTGCAGGTCTCGGCACTGCTCGAAGGCTGCGAGGTGCATGTGCCGCGCGTGCACGCCAGCGATGCGCGGCTCGGGTATGTGCTGCTGGAAGACCTCGGCTCGTGCTCGTATCTGTCGCGCCTGCACGCCGGTGGCGACGCCGATGCGCTCTACCATGATGCGCTCGAGGTGTTGCTGCGCCTGCAGCTCAAGGGGCGTGAGGCAGCGCGCAAACTGCCGCCCTATGATGGCAGTGTGCTGGCGCGCGAGATGGCGCTGATGCCCGAATGGTTCTGCGCGCGCCACCTGTTGCTGAGGCTCGAGGACAGCGAGCGCACCCTGATCCAGTCCACGGCCGAGTTCCTGATCGCCGAAGCGCTGGCGCAGCCGACGGTGTTCGTACACCGCGACTACCATTCCCGCAATCTCATGGTGCTCGAGCTCGACAATCCGGGCGTCATCGACTTTCAGGACGCGCTGGCCGGTCCATGCGGCTATGATCTGGCCTCATTGCTCAAGGACTGCTACATCGATTGGCCGCGTGCCCGCGTCGAAGGCTGGGTCAGCGGCTATCGCGCGCGGCTCATTGCCGCCGGCGGCGATGGCGGCCGTGACCCGGCGCTATTCCTGCGCTGGTTCGATCTGATCGGGCTGCAGCGGCATATCAAGGTGCTCGGGATCTTTGCGCGCCTGTGGTATCGCGACGGCAAGAGCGGCTACCTGGGCGACTTGCCGCGCACGCTCGACTACGTGCGCGATACGGCGCGGCGCTACCCGGAGCTGCGCGCATTCTCGAGTTGGGTGGAGACGCGGCTGGCGCCGCAGCTGCCGCTGGCCAACGCGCGTGAGCTGGCCGGAGCCACCTCTTGAGCGAGAGCCACGCCGAGGTCCCGGTGACCGCTGTGCGCCGTGCCATGGTGCTCGCCGCCGGTCGCGGCGATCGTATGCGGCCGCTGACCGATCAGACGCCCAAGGCGCTGCTGCCGGTGCGCGGCAAACCGCTGATCGTCCATCACCTCGAGCAGCTTGCCCGCGGCGGTGTGCGGGAAGTGGTGGTCAATCTGGCATGGCTCGGCAAGCAGATTCGCGCCGCGCTCGGCGATGGCAGTGCCTGGGGCGTGTCGATTCGCTACAGCGATGAAGGCTCGCGGGCGCTCGAGACCGGTGGCGGTATCTTCAAGGCGCTGCCGTGGCTGGGCAGCGAGCCGTTCCTGGTCGTCAACGCGGATGTCTACACGGATTTCGATTTCGCCACGCTGCGGATCGCGGATGACGCCTGGGGGCAGTTGCTGCTGGTGGCCAATCCCGCGCATCACCCCGAGGGCGATTTCGCGCTCGAGCAAGGCAGGGTGGTCGCGCAGGGCGCGCCGCGCTGGACCTATGCGGGCATCGGCGTTTATCGGCCGCAGTTGTTTCGCGGCTGCCAGCCCGGACGTTTTGCGCTGCTGCCATTGCTGCAGCGGGCGATTGCCGCGAAGCGCCTGCAGGGCGAGCTGTACACGGGTTCGTGGAGCGATGTGGGCACCATGGAGCGTCTTGCCGCCCTGCAGTGAATCTCCCGCGGCACGCGGCCTGGGCAGCATTTCGGTTAAAATTCGCACAGCCGCCACGGTCCACCATGAATACGCTAAAAGGAATCCCCGTCCTCACCGACGCAGCTGCCGGCGTCGCGGTGCGCAGTGGCGAGAAATACCAGACGCCGCAAGGCTTTAGCGCCATCAAGGATGGCATCAAGCCGCACGGACAGAGCGATCCGCGCTCCCTGACCGGCAAGCCGCGCTGGCTGCGGGCGCCGCTGGCGATGGGAGAGGGATACGATTTCGTGCGTCGCACGGTGCGCGAGCATCGCCTGGCCACGGTATGCGAGGAAGCCAAATGCCCGAACATTGGCGAGTGCTGGAATGCCGGCACCGCCACGATCATGCTCATGGGCGCGGTGTGCACACGCGCCTGCCGCTTCTGCGCCGTCGACACCGGTAACCCGCGCGGCTGGCTGGATGCCGAGGAGCCGGCCAATCTGGCCGACAGCGTCGCGCTCATGCGGCTCAAATACGTGGTGCTGACTTCGGTCAATCGCGACGACCTGGCGGACGGCGGCGCTGCGCACTATGCGGCCTGCATTGGTGCCATCAAGCAGCGCACTCCTGCGACCGCGGTCGAAGCGCTGACGCCCGATTTCCAGGGGGTGCTGCGCGATGTGGAAACGGTGCTCGATGCCGGACCGGAAGTGTTCGCGCAGAACGTGGAAACCGTGCGCCGGCTGACTCATCCGGTACGCGATCCTCGCGCCGGCTATGCGCAGACGCTGGCCGTGCTCGCGCACGCCAAGCGCCATCGGCCGCAGGTGCTGACCAAGACCAGCCTGATGCTGGGGCTGGGTGAAACCGATCTCGAGATCGATGAGTGCATGCAGGATCTGCGCTCGGCTGCGGTGGATGTGCTCACGCTCGGCCAGTATCTGCGTCCGACCGTGCATCATCTGGGGGTGGAGCGATATGTCACCCCCGAGCAGTTTGCACACTTTCGCGCGCTCGGGCTCGCGCGCGGATTTCGCGAGTGCGTGGCCGGGCCGCTGGTGCGCTCGAGCTACCGCGCCGAGCGCGTGCTCGCTGGCAACAACGTGGGTTTGGGTTGATGAGCGGCGCCCTGGCAACCGTAAGGCCCCGGGCGTGCATGTCGGCGCCCGAGGTGCATTGGCTTGGACGCGTTGCCTACGAGCCGACCTGGCGCGCCATGCAGCGCTACACCGAGGATCGCGATGGCGACTCGGCCGATCAGATCTGGCTGCTCGAGCACGAGAGCGTGTTCACGCTCGGCATGAACGCCGATGCCTCGCACCTGCTCGCGCCCGGCGATATTCCGGTGCTGCAGATCGACCGCGGCGGCCAGGTCACCTATCACGGACCAGGGCAGCTGGTGGTGTATACGCTGATCGACATGCGACGCGCCGGACTGGGCGTGCGCGATCTGGTAACCGCACTGGAGCGCAGCGTGATCGAATTGGCGGCGCACTTTGGCATTGAGGCGCAATGCCGCGCCGATGCTCCCGGCGTCTACGTCGAGCGGCGCAAGCTCGCCAGTGTGGGACTGCGCATTCGCCGCGGCGGCAGCTATCACGGGCTGGCGCTGAACATATGCATGGATCTGGAGCCGTTTGAGCGCATCAATCCCTGCGGTTATGCCGGCCTGCAGATGACTCAGCTGTCGCAGCTCGGCGGCCCGGCTGAAGTCGCGGCCGTGGCGGCGCAGCTCGCGCCATTGCTCTCGGCGAAGCTGCAGCGATGACCATCGTGGGCTATTCGGGCAGTGCGCTGCTGGCGCTGTTGGCGTTGGTGCTGCTGGTGGCCATACCGATCAGGATCGGGGCGCAGCTCGCGGATGCACGCCGCAAGGGCATGCTGTGGTGTGCGCTGGCCGCCGTGGTCGGCGTGCTCGCGGGACATCTGGCCGCACGTCTGTTCGGCGGCTACATCGGCGGCTCGTTCGCAGCCTTTCTGGGCTTCATCATCGCGATTCGCTCCCTGCTCGGCACCAGCATAGCCGGTGCCTTGGGGCTCACGATCATTGCCTTCATCGTGTCGCTGTTCGGCATCTGGCTGCTGGTTCATTTCTGGCCCGTGAGTGCCGGGTCCAGTGATGGCTGGGTCATCTAGACACACCGGTGTTATCGATTCCACAAATCAGATTTGCCACGCCGCTCGATGCGGCCATGATCGCCGAGATGTCGCGCGACTACATCGAGTATGGCCTCGGCTGGAGCTGGACGCCGGCGCGCGTGCTGGCCGCCGTGAGCGACAGATCCACCAACACCGCCGTGCTGGTCGAGCGTGAGGACATTGCCGGTTTCGGCATCATGCATTACGGCGATGAGACCGCGCATCTGGCGCTGCTTGCGGTGCGTCCCAATCTGCAACAGCGCGGCCTGGGGGCCTTGCTGATGTCGTGGCTCGAAAAGCCGGCGCGGGTTGCCGGTATCGAGCGCATCCGGCTCGAGGCGCGCGCCGATAATCCCAATGCCATCGGGTTCTATCGCAAACAGGGATTCAGGGAAGCAGGCCGGATCGCCGGCTACTATCGCGGCAGCGTCGACGCAGTGCGATTGGAAAAACAACTCTCAATGATCGTGCATGCGCCGCGTCCCTGAGCGGAGGCAATGACCCGTGGGAACCGGCCGCCTCGAGGCCTTCAGCGACGGCGTGATCGCGATCCTGATCACCATCATGGTGCTGGATCTGCGCGCCCCGGCAGGTCAGAGCCTGGCGGAACTGCTGCCGCTGTGGCCGGTGCTCCTGAGCTATGTTCTGAGTTTTCTCTACCTCGGCATCTATTGGAACAATCACCATCATATGTTCCAGGCGGCGCGCGAGGTCAGCGGCGCGATCCTCTGGGCCAACCTGCACCTGCTGTTCTGGCTGTCCCTGCTGCCCTTTACCACTGCCTGGATGGGCGAGAAT